>Ga0190367_1000689_pt1 | contig 22875 bp, 21 predicted proteins | sample 4872181011_MG_FD_171838 | JGI IMG/M metagenome (GOLD analysis project Ga0190367, IMG submission 171838) | Hydrothermal vent microbial mat bacterial communities from Southern Trench, Guaymas Basin, Mexico - 4872-18-10-11_MG | ecosystem: Environmental > Aquatic > Marine > Hydrothermal vents >...
TAAGGATTGTTGCATCGATATCGAAATACTTGAATTTCCTTTCACTTAAATCTATGAGTAAGCCTTTACCGTTCCAACCCTTCATAGAAGTCACCTAACTAATATTAAGTGGTTTTAATAAAAAAGGATAACTTTATATTGAATCCTTAATTGCTTCCTTTAAAATACTTAATCCTAACTTAGCCTCTTCTTCATTAATTATTAACGGTGGTGCTAGTCTAACAGCGCTTTTACCACAAGGTAGTAGGACTAATCCCTTACTAAGAGCGTTTCTAACAACTCTATCCCTAACCTTGGTATTGTGTTCTTTACTCTTCCTGTCCTTAACGAATTCAATACCCCACGCTAGACCTAAGCCTCTCACATCACCCACAACGTCATACTTATCCTTAATCTCTTCAAGACTCTCTTTAAATATTGGTTCAAGCTTCTTAACATTCGGAAGGTAGCGCTTAGCTAACTCAATTACTTTAGTAACTACTACAGACGCTAATGCGTTACCACCAAATGTATTACTATGCATGCCTGACTCCTTGAAGTCTAAGTCACTCCTAAACACGGTTGCACCTACATGGACAACACCACCACCTAAGGCCTTAGCTAATGTCACAATGTCAGGCACAGTATTAAAGTGATATATCGCTAGTATCTCACCTGTTCTACCTATACCCATCTGTACCTCATCATCAACTAGTAATATGCCATACTTATCAGCAAGCTTTCTTAACTCACTAAAGAAGCCCTTTGGTGGCACAACGTAGCCTCCCTCACCTTGTATTGGCTCAAAGAATATCGCGGCAACCTCATCTGCAGGTATGTAGTGCTCTAAGACCCAATACTCTATATATTCTACAACCCTTGATATTAGCTCGTCAGGATTTTCGTAACCGTCAATATGCCATGGATTCCTATAAGGATTAGGGTATGGTACATAGACCACGCCCGGCATTGTCGGGAAGAACGTCTTTTTATGAATAGGCTTGCTAGCTGTAAGGCTTAACGAGCCCATAGTCCTGCCGTGAAACGCTCCTATGAATGTTATGAAGTATTTCCTACCAGTAGATGCTCTAGCAATCTTTATTGCTGCTTCATTAGCTTCTGTTCCGCTATTTGAGAAGAAGACCTTCTTATGGAAATCACCAGGAGCTATAGCTGTTAATGCCTTAGCTGCTTCAACCTGGTATGGATTGTAGAAGTCAGTGCCTGCAGCATGTGCTAATAATTTTAATTGCTTCATAATTACATCGATTATCTCGGGATGCGAAGGGTAGCCAAAGTTATTAACTGCAACACTTGATGTAAAGTCTAGTAATTTATTTCCGTCAACGTCGTAAAGCCACGGACCCTCGCCTCGTTCAATTACCAAAGGTAGTGTCTCTGGTGAGTGAGTGGATGTTGCTAAATATTTTTCGTGCTCCTTAATTAATTCCAAAGCTTTTGAGCCGGGTATTTTACCTACTTGAGGTCTCGACTTCAATCTTAACTCCGCAAAAATATTTTTCGAAAGTAAATTTATACTTTGCTTTAATTTCATCATAAAGTTTTCAAATAATAAGTATATGAGGGTGCGGACTTAGCACTCCTCTTATAAATCCCTTTAATGTCTCAATATTCACTCAAAAATCTTCCCAGTATCCGGAAGAGTTTCATAACCTGGTAATTCATTTAATAATTCTTTAACGATATTGCTTCTCATAACATTTATGAATTCTGCAACATACTTCTTACTTAATCTATCTTTCCTGACTAGAAAGTCTACAATCTCTGTAGCTAGGGGTATAAACTCCAAGTCATACATCCTTGCAGCTATTTCAGCAGCAACACCTACATCAGCTCTGCCCTGTGCCACGGCTGCCGCTACTGCAGTATGAGTCCTTACTTCATAGTTATAACCATTAATTTTAGACGTAAGATCACTAAATTTTAACCCTAACTGTTCAGATAGTCTCTTAAGTTGCACATCTATGAAAACCCTAATACCTGAGCCCTTAACTCTATTAACAAAGGTTACATCACCTCTGAGTAAGTCCTTAAATGAGTATATCTCTTTAGGATTACCCTTAGCAACTACGAATCCTATCCTTCTCTTATAACCTCGAATTATTACCGCTACTCCCTTGAGCCCCATCTTGTTGAGGAATGGAGTATTATACTCTCCGGTTTTCTCATCGAGTAGATGTGTAGGGGCTATATCTGCTTCACCATTCTTTACAGCATACCATCCTCTCAATGAACCTGTGTGCAGTACCTTAGACTTAGTTATGAGCCCTGACCTTGCTAATATCCTCCATAATGCTATATCATGGCTTCCTATGATCGTTAATTCAGGTATTTTTATTGAGTCCTTAAATAAATAAACGTTAACCTCCTCACCCTCCATTAGTAATTCTTTATCTTCACTTACATAGATATACCCATCTGCGTAAGTTAAGGCAGCTATGGATCCTGATGAGAGGGTTACGGGATACGCTACTAACTTTCTACCATCACTAACTAGTGAAACAGGTATAAGCCATGAACGACCTTTACCTACCCTTAGCCTATAGGGTAGCGCAGCCTTAACGCTTATTTCATCAATGACTTCAATACCTAGCAACCTCGCTATTATGGGTCTAACAACTCTATGGAATACCATAGTACATGATAATGGGAAGCCGGGCATACCTATGAGTAACTTGTCATTGACTACAGCAAACACTGTAGGTTTTCCTGGCTTAACCTTTAAACCGTGAATTACAACACCAGGATTACCAAGTGAGTCAAAGACTCTATAAATTAAATCACCGATTCCAGCAGATGTACCTCCGCTTGTAATTATCACGTCATATCTATCTAATGCTCTAGATAACTCCTTAAGCATAAAATCATAATTATCAGGTAAATGAGCAACAAATTCCGCCTCAGCACCTAACTTTCGTAGAGCACTTACTAAATAGTAGCTATTTGAATCGTAGATCATTCCTAACTTAAGTGGTTCACCTGGTTTAACAACCTCATTACCTGTCGAGAATACAGCAACCTTAACTTTTCTATAGACCTTAACTCTTCTCACACCTAAGCCAGCTAAAAGAGCTATATGATGAGGTTCTAACTTGGTTCCCTTCCTTAATATTAAGTCACCCATCGAAATATCCGAAGACGTTAATGCTATATTCTCTCCAGGTACTACATATCTATACACTAAAACTTCATTACCAATCCTATGAGTATATTCTTCCATAACTACTGCATTAGCCCCCTTAGGTATTAATGCTCCCGTCGCAACCTCTACAGCAGTACCTTTAGTAACCTCATATTTAGGTACTTGACCTACCTCCACAGACCCTATAAGCTTAAGTCTTATAGGGTGTTCTTCATCAGCACCGTACGTATCTTCCGCTCTAACAGCATAACCATCAACCTCAGACCTATCGAATGGCGGGTAATCAAGTGGTGAATATATGTCTTCGGCTAAGACTCTATTAAGAGCATCACTTAAGTTTACATATTCAACACCTTTAGGTTTAAGCTCTAAGTATTTAGATAACTTGTTAAGTACATCGTCAATACTGCTTAATTTATGAAACAGCTTCCTATCACTCATAAAACCCTAACCACCATAATCATAGCGAAGAAGCTAATATAGAAACATCGCTCTTCATATCCTTAAAATACTTTATTCCGATATCTGAAAATGATGTATTAGGGCTAAATTATGGGAGAATTCTTAAAGGAGCTTGTGAGTGTTGATGAAGCTATAGAAAGATTGAGCGGTAGTATGGAGCTAAGTTTAGGTGTTATTGATGTTAGGATTGATGATGCTTTAGGACTTATATCTTCTAATGACATATATGCACCCTACAGTTTACCCTATTTTAATAAGTCTGTTGTTGATGGTTATGCTGTTAGAGCGGAAGATACGTACGGTGCATCACACACTAATCCCGTAGAGTTAAGAATTATAGGCTCGGTAGACATAGGTTCAAGTCCTGAGAATCTACCGGAGTTGGAGCCCTTTACAGCAGTTGAGATCTCTACAGGAGCACCTTTACCTAAAGGAGCTAATGCAGTGGTCATGTATGAAGATACTGAGAGGATTAGTGACGATAGAATATTGATCTACAAACCTGTAGCTAAGTGGACTAATGTAGCGAGAATAGGTGAGGACTTTGAAGTATCGCAAAAGATACTTAGTAAGGGTGAAGTTGTACAGGCATGGCATATAGCAGCACTAGCTTCTTACGGCTTTTCCCACATTAAAGTCTTTAGAAAGTTAAGAATAGCTGTGGTACCTATAGGTTCTGAATTAGTTGAGCCCGAAGAACCTAAGCCACCATTACCAGGTAAGATATATGAAGGTACATCCTATTTAATATCATCTTACTTAAGAAGCCGTAAGTATGTCTCCGTAACAAGAGTTAAGCCTTTACCTGATGATGAAGTTAAGATAAAATCTGTGATTTCTGATTTAATAGTTAATCATGATATAGTCATAACTGTTGGTGGTAGTAGCGTTGGAAGGAAGGATTTAGTTGTAAAAACATTAACGTCACTTCCTAACTCGAAATTAATATTTAGAGGTGTAGCTATAAGACCTGGACGTCCAGCAAGCGCTGTAGTGGTTGATGGAAAGCCTATATTCGTGCTATCAGGTTTTCCTGTAGCAGCTCTTGCAGCACTAGATCTAGTTTTCATTCCTACCATAAAGAAGGTGCTTAATATAAAGGAAATCGAAGGATCATACATTAAGGCTAAACTTGTGAGAAGATTAGTAAATGTTACAGGTTATACTTCATATGCTAGAGTTAGAGTATTTAGATGTGGTAATGAAATATGTGCTGAACCTTTAAGGATTACTGGGTCAGGAGTGCTATCTACGTTGATAAGAGGTAATGGAGTGATTGTAATACCTCCTGATGTTGAGGGTTATGAGGTGGGTGAGGTGGTTAACGTTAAATTAGTTAACCCGTTAGATTTAGCTAATTAGTTATTACTTTATGCTTTGACTAAGGCAAAGGGAACAACCCTTATACCAAATGCTGAATGACTTTGAGTAATCCCTTCAAAAATTCTTTACTAACATCAAGACTCACCCTCGCACTTTGAATAATGAACTCCTTAACTCCTAATTCAGTAGTTAGGTATGTAACCCTAAAGCCCGACTTAAGTGCACCATAGATTATTTGTTGAGAAAGCACTGTCTTTCCTGATCCATGATCTCCCTCTATGATCAGTAATGATGGGTATGGTATACCGCCCCCTAACCTCATATCAAGTTCCTCATTACCTGTTGGTACAATAGTTCTTTCACCTTGCTTACTTAACGACATATAGGACTCACCTATACCTTCCCGCGCTTAATTAAGGTTAATAGCTCGGTTATTATTTGAGCTTGAACTTCAGGTCTTACGTTTTCATTTCTTAAGCTATCGATAACTAAGGCCATACTTTTAAAGCATTACCTAAGGTTTCACCTAGTATCCCTGCCTTAACGTAGCTGTCTATTAGCTTCTCTAATTTGCTTAATCCCACCATGTTTAAGACCTTATTTAGCCATAAGGTTATGTCCCCCAATGATGTTACATCCAAGCCTATACTCTCGCTCTTTAATTTCTCATCAATATGCTTAGCATCTCTATCCCTCACCTCTTTCTTTATTGTAAATGGGGTACTAAGTTCCTCTATAGAAGATTTTTATTTCTATAAGTGCTGATTTAATGTCATTGATGTTTGTATTTACATAATCTCTTATCTTAGCTAACTCATCTTCAAGTAATTTAATCTTGTCTAAGACTTCTGAAGGTATTTTAACTTCGACCTTACTTACCTTCTCATCCTCCTCTTGTTTTTGCTCTTCCTCTTTGGATGCGCTACTTATGCTCTCAGTAATAGCTATATTAGTTGGTAATTGTGCAGCTACATCCATTGCAGTACTAGTTGCATGAAGCCTTATGATACCTTACTTAAATCTATACCTTTATGTGTCATATCGATATACTTAATTTCCTTCTTAGTAGTCATTACCTTAGTACTTTCACCACTTTCTTTAACATTTTTAGCCTCCTTAGTACGAATTAAGGCTTTCAAGATGGGATGTATAATCATCTTACATAGAGGGCATTCACATCTCTATCTCATCACCTTCTCCATAATATCATAGTAAGTAGTTAGAAAAAGTAATGACTAGGTTAACGACTAACCGTCGAAATTGCGAAGATGCGTACCTAGCGTTTAATCTTAAGACTCGCTGTAGTTAATTGTTGAAAAGTAATATCGTGAATTTAATGAGAGGTTCACCACTTTCAGAACAGAATTCTAGTTTGTATTTATCAATATATTTACCATATACCCTTGATCTTAGTAAAGTTCTTAGTATTTCGTCATCATCCGTAATGAGAACTTTAAGTGATGTATGTAGAACTCTGACTTTCTTAGTAGCCACTAAAGCTGATGCAATAGCGTTAAGAAACATTTTGCCTAGCTCTCTTAACGATGATAACAACGCATCAAGGTAATGATTAATATTAAGTGAGTAATTAAGTATTTTAAATAATTTCGTAGCTGAATCCGTATCCAGAATCACCATAATATTTATTACTCTATTATCGCTTCTTGACATACTTGATAACATACTAATATAAATAATTATTATGGGGATAGTGATTGATAATCTCCTTAATTCATTAGCTAAGAGAATATTTCTTGACTTAACTCTTATAAAACCATTCAAACCTGTACTTCTACCTATGTACTTATTTAGATGATCCAAGGCTAAATCGTTGAGTAGATCTCTTTCAAATATAATCATATATAATCGCACCTAAGCGGATAAGTTAAATAGGTGATAATTATTCTAAACGATTATTCTTTAACATGATCTCATGCAGTCTTTGAGATAACGACAATTAGGGACTATACTTATTGTCACTAAGGCATTCAATACTCTAATGCTTAGAAATTGATATTGATGATACCCTTTCACAATGGTTTGAAGAACTTTTTATTTCAGTTAAGGTTTCTAACTCGTTATATTTTTCTAGAATATATTTAATATCTACTTTGTTGCTTTATCTTTGTTAAGACTTCATTCACTATCCTATTGAGTTTATCTCTGTGACGTCTCTTAATGTGATTTATTGCCGCTTGCTTATTAGATAGAGTTACTTCACATTCTAGGCAGTAATATTTACCGCTAACTATTATTATTAATGGCTCAATGTTCATGATGTAAGGTAGTACCCTCCTTATTATACCTGGTATTATATGTGGAGAGCCAGCTTTCTCTATTAATCTCTCAACGTAACCTCTAACCGTATGTGCTGAAATACTGTACTTCCTCGAGATATCACTAGGTGAGTTACCATCTACGAAGTACTCTTTAAGGAGAAGTACTGTAGTTATGTCGCTAATTAGTCTCCTAAGTACTAGGTACTCCACGATATCCTTAACGTTATTAATTCCTGAATACATCCTACTTCCACTCATTACTTAAGGAATGAATACTTTACACTTATACCTTCATAAATATGTATGCATAAGTATTTATAATTAACTCTCACAAAGGTTTATAACTTTAAGCTTATACTTAAGCATTACTACATAAGACGATATTACCGTAAGTTAATGCTCTTTAACAGCGTGAACCCAGAATCTTTTCCTAATAACTTCGTAGCCTAGTCTCTTGTAAACTTTAATAGCTGGTACGTTATCCTCTCTCACATGAAGTAAGGCCTTAGCACCAGATGCTACTGCATCTCTTGTTATTGCTGACGTAACTATCTTAGCATATCCTCTACCACGGAAGTCTGGATGAGTGAATACGTCACCGATAATCCACACATCAGGTAAGGCTATATACCTACATGCAATAGATACTAAGCGCTCATTAATAAATAGGCCATAATACCTCCACTTAACGATTATCTCTCTAGCTAAATCCTTATTAATTATCGTACCTTGTATAGTTTTAAGTCTAATGAATTCATCTAAGTCCTCAACCCTTAATCTACGTGCTAATCCATCACCGTAACTTTTAAATTTGTACTCGTCAGTAACCATGTCTAAATACCTGCTTACTTTAACCTTAAAGCCGAGATCATTAAGGTAAATGGCTAATTCCCTAGCACATCTTAAATCATCATTATATAGCTGTATATAAAGTCTTGAATAGTTAAGACATTCTTCTCCTAAATTTAATAATTTGATGAATAGGTCCTTAACACCCCATAAATGCAGTCCGTAAACTCTAGGGCCTTTCCAACATAATAGGTACGCTATTACTTCTCCAGACCTTATAGCGAATATAGCTTCGGTTCTCTCTAAATCGTAAATGAGGTCATACATCAAATATGCGTGAGTTAATACATCATTAAGATATAAGTTCCTTATCAGCCTCCATAACGTTATGTTCAAGTCATGTAATCTCACAAAGTTAGCTTTGATACCCATGTAGTTAATCCCTTATGAAGTACACTTTTAGTAATTAAAAGTCCTTAAACTAAAAGTAGTAAGGGATGATAGGTGCCGAGTTGGCTGAGTAGTGATGAACCTTCAGCGGAATGACCTTAAACCCATAAATTAAGTAGTCCTTTACATGATAAGGATATATACTCCTGTTAACCTACTACAGTTGGGTTAAACATACGTAGGGTAGGTACCGAGTGTTGAAGGACCTGAACCTTTATAGGGTGGCATGAATTGGTTAAAGTTGTATCATTTGATGTGTGGAATACACTGTTACGACTAGATAAGGTATACGTAAGATTAGCTGAGTTAGTAGGCACAGTCTCGAGTATGAGTAAGGAGGAGGCATTGGATAAAATACTTAAGGCATATAAAGAAGCTAAGAAGTTAAGAAGATTAGGTAAAGTGAAGGCGAGCGAAGTTGTTGAGAAATCTAGATCCCTCATGGCTGAGTACTTAGGGTTGAAGGAGGATGTATTAATAAATCTAATAACTAAATCATTCCTACTCCTAAAGACTAGTGAGGTACTTATTGAGGACGTCCCCACTATACTTAAACATATTAAGAAGTTAGGACTAAGAACTGTCATATTAGGTAATGTACTCTTCTGGCCAAGTACGTATACTAGGAAATTATTAGAAAGTGTAGGAATAAGTAAGTACTTTGATGCTCAATTCTACGCCGATGAAGTAGGTGTTCAAAAGCCTGATAGTAAGGCATTTCTAATAATATGTAAAGTACTAAGTGTTGAACCTGAGGAAGTCATACACGTTGGTGACGGTATCTCTGAGGATCTAGGTGGAGCTTTAAGTGTTGGCTTTAAGGCTGTGTTAATAAGTGATAGGGTTGAAAAACCTATAAGCATAGGTGATTCAATACATATAATACCACATATACGACACCTCATCGACGTAATTAAATTAATTAAGAGTAAGAGAGAGTAAAATCACTACACTTATAGGTCCTTAATTATAATTCCTGACTTAGGATTTAATTTCACCGTACCCTTAACCTTACTCATGTCAATGAGATTCCTATAAGGCTTACTATGCATCATATGTAACATGTTTAAATCAACATTTACCCTAACTCTGCTTAAATTCAATAATATATGAACTACCTCATTAAGTAATGCACGTTTAACTATTAACACGTTCTTATTAATACATTTTACAGTTATCTTACCAAGTCTCATCACATCTAGAGTCTTAGTTAACTTCACTAACGAGCGTATGTACTTCCTAAACTTCTTACCACAACTAATTATGTCAGTAAATCTTATCGGGATAATACCTGTAAGCGCTGTAACTAGCAAGTATAGTAGTTTCATTTCTGTTTCATCTAGAACACCGCATCCTACTTCCTTCGGTAATGCTGGATATGTTGTTATGTTTTTGATGAAAGGCTTAAGTATATAATTATGTGATGTTATTCTGCAAAATTCTCTACATGTTAATGTACCTGTTATTAATGATGCTATTGAATTACCTAAATAATTATCAATTATACCATCAAGCAAAGTCTCATTGGCAAGGTAGGAGGGATTACCTAGTGACTCACCAAATACCATTATATTAGGATTAATATCCTTAGCAGTTGTAACTATGGCATTTATCAAGTGTTGAGGTATTGTGAAGCACTTCTTAATAACTAATCCGGTAACGCCTAATTTAGTCCAGAACTTCACTGTTTCCTCAATAATCCTTAACACTCTAGGTGATTCCACATTTAGTCTAAGCAATGATGTTGCTCTATCTTCGAATGCTACACTATTGAAGTTAGCTAACTCCTTCAATATCTCATACACCATGTAGCATGAACCCTTAATACTATGTGTAAGCTTACCACTACTTAAGCCCTTACCTAAGCTCTCGTCAAATATTAAGAACCAATCCCAATATTTTGACTTAACCCCTCTTTCAATTACATCTATGAATCCGTTAAAGCATGGTGACACATAAGTTAATGGAATCTCAATGAGTACTTTATATCCTTTCTGCATAAGTAATTCTATACTATCCACTATGTCAGGAGCTATACCGTTATCTACCTTAATCATCTCTTCAGGTTTTATTATGGTTACTGGAGGTAACCTTACGAATACGTAATCTATGAAGAGATACTTTAATGAGTTAATTACATCATCACATCTATCCATGATATCTTCTAAACTCGCTTCTAGAACTACATTACCTAGTAATTCATTATTAATTAAAGAATTTACTTCGTTAATTCTTAAATTTAAATATTCCATATTACCTATACCTTTATAACCATAGTATACCGTTTTACGCTTACCTTTAAGTACAAACCTAAATCTATAGCTTAAATTGTCATTACATAAGATAAGGCACTCATAATAATCAAAGATATCGTCACTATGAACTTTCTCCATTTCCATAACACCATCTTTTGCACCGCATCTGTAATCGAGATAAACATTATGTACATAATCCTTAGGTAATCTTATCCTTACGTTCCAGTAATCACCTAGCTTACTAACATATGCTTGATCATATTCAATATGAGCTATGAGTTCATTCATATCCTTACTCTTCATAAGGACTTCAACTATCTCATCAACACCTACTCTAGCTATTGATGCATCAACTGTTTTATTAAGATAATGCACCTTTAAGCCCTTTATAAAGAAGTCATTCTCAGGGTCCACCATTAATTCATTTAAGTTAACCATGAATGCATACAAGTATACACCTTCCCATAACCTTAATCTAATGTAGCCTCTACTACCTATTTTAGTTAAGGGAAATAGTCCGGGCATCCAGGAGCTTAGATCCATTAATAAATGCACTGTTCTTGCGTTTTTAGGCCAGGGAATACTGAATTCTACTACATACTTACCACATCGATTCCTAATGCATTCCCTACTTAATATTTTATACAAGATTCAATCCTCCTTCACTTATTAGGGGTTGAGCATGCAGTACCAAGTTTAAGCCTACACTCTAAATTCTTGGTTACAACACTTAAAGACTCTATGATACCTGGACTTGTTAAGGCATTTATGTCTATACTTAATGGTGTCACAGATATACAACCCTCTACCAATGTAGCGTAAACGTCCGTCCCCTTTGCAGGCTCGATGGGTTTTGTTTGAAGCCAGTAATATGGGCGTCCTCTTGTATCATATCTCATCTCAAATTCAGCTCTCCATCTAAGTTTTGCTAGTCTAGTAAGTTTAACACATTTGTTGAATTTACTAGGTGATGGGATATTTACTGAGAGTAAGTCAACATTATTAGGTAACCCGTTATTTAACACATACCTAGTTAGTTCCCTAGCTAACACCTTTATTACATTCCTTAGTACTTCATTCTTAAAGTCTTCAAATAACAGTATATCAGCTGAAAAAGCTATCGAGGGAATACCTAGTAAGGCTGCTTCGATAGCTATAGCTAAAGTTCCACTATAGTATGTATGTTGAAGTGAGAGATTCTCACCAACATTAACACCTGATAGGACTACGTTGGGTTTAAAATTAAGAACTGAAATTGCAAGGTGGAGAGCATCTATAGGCGTGCCATCGGTTACGTAGACATCATAGGACTCGAACTTAATCTTATGTAATCTTAAGGGCTTATTAAATGATATTGCATGACCTATGGCTGATCTAGGGAGCATTGTTGAAGTAATTATTACCTCACCTAAGTCCTTAACAGCATCGTATAATATGTAAAGACCCGGTGATAGGTAACTATCATCATTAATGATTAATATTTTGTATGTCACTTAGTAACACCCAGATCTATGAAATAATTAGCTGTAGAGTTTATGAAGTTCATTACTATTTAAGTTCGTAAGAATAGTATGATACTTAGATCATGATTGTGAGTTACGTAACTGGTGATTAAAGTATGAAATGTAAGAGAAAACTCAAGGCCAAGGTAACGATAATAGACCCCGGTGGTACGTGCCATAAACTTAATGCTAAGGTATATCACCATGAGGCTAGGAGGTGTAAGGCCAAGTATAATCATATAGACATACTTGTTCCTAGGAGTCAGGAATATACTAATATTCTTCAGAAAGGATTTTATGATGCCTTAATCATTAAAAATAAATTACTTCTTGACCTAAGTACTCTCGTTAAAGGTTATAAACTAGTCATTGAGTTAAGTGACGAGAGTTTTACTAATGACGCTAAGTATGTATCTAAAATATATAAATACGTAATTAAGAAATATATAAAGATAGCCATAAGGTTACCTAAGTATTCCTTAATAAATCAAGAATAAGTCAAGCTACTTTACTTAGTTATCTCTTCACCTCAAGAGCTTCATTATTGATTATACTTAATTTACCAGCTATCGTGAATTTAGAAATTCTTAAACATTACTGAAGTCTGTAACTGATTGGAGGAATCTTATCCTTTTATGTATAGGTGGATGTGTAGCTAGTACCTCACTTAAATCTATAAATGGTTCTGTGAATGCATATATGAATAGCGTCTTAATCTTACTATGCTCTATGTATTCCCTACTCCTAAATGAGTAAGAGTAATATTCATGAATCTTCTTGAGTGCTGAAATCATGGTCCATGGTGATGTAACTTTAGCTCCGTGTGCGTCGGCGAAGAATTCCCTAAGCCTTGAGAATGCTAATACTCCAAGCTCTATTAATATACTAGCAACTATTACGCCGATACCTACAGCTAGAAGTAATGCTGAACCTCCTCTCTCATTTCTTCTACCTCCACCAGCTATACCTGAGAATAGTAGAAACCTACCTAAGTAGTAGATAAATGTAGGTACTATTCCTAGGAGTAGCATTAAATGCATATCCCTATGTTTATGATGTCCTAATTCATGACCTATAACAGCCTTTAATTCATCCCTTGTCATCCTCCTTAATAAGCCTTCAGTGACTGCTACATAACTACCATAAATCGGTGATGAATAAGCAAAAGCATTAGGGTAGGGTGCCGGTACAATCACCGCCTTTGGAGGTTTAATTCCAGCATTCTTAGCTACCTCATTAACTACCTCCTGAAGTTGTGGGCTATGACGTGCCGAGTATACAGCATTAATTATTGCTGGAGCGAATAGCCACGAGATTATAGCGGGTATTAAAGCGAAACACAAAGCTATAATTGCTATTAGGCTTAGGGTACTAAGTCCAAGTATCTCAGCTACTAAGAATATTATCAATAATGCAGATGATATAACAGCTGTTGCTGTGGTAATCATTGATGACCTTAACTCATAAATACTTAATGGAGTCCTAGTCTTTATATACTTACCGATTAATCCACCAGCAATAATTAACGCTGCTATAGCGATACCGTAACCTATAGCATCGACGACCCACCATAACCAGAAGAATCTAATAGGAGTAAATGGAGAGTATTCGGGAAGAACCACCGTAAGTAATAGCCATAATACTGAAAGCACTAGTAATGACAATGCAAGTATCGAAAGGAATACAAGCATCACTCTATAATTCTTCAATATACATACCCTCATAGAGTGTAGAGATAGGGGACTTATTAACTTAACTTTAATCCTAAAATAATGTCTTAAGAAATTCTTACACGTGATTAGATATGTGCATATATAAGTTACCTAAACTAATAGATATAAACGCTAAATCTAGATTGATAAGAAATCGTGAATCATTGTTAATCTTAAGTAGGTGCATAGAGTTAGAACATCCCGAAGTAATTGAAGGATTTAAAGGGAAGTGTGCGATACTTACGGTTTGCCCTGAGGAAGAACATATTAATCAGGTAGGATTTAAGTTGGCAGGAATACTTGCACGTGATAACTATAAGGAAGTAATTGTTTTAAGCGTTGATGGCTCAATGCATTGTGTACAACTACACTTCATGGTTGAGGAGATATTTAAGATTATGAGTTTAGATAGCAAAGTCAAACGTAGACATTTAGTCCTTACTAAAGGTGAGGTTATTGAAGTGAGTAAGGATTGCATAAAAAATGCTAGATTCTTGAGTAAGGTTGATAAGTTATTGAAGATGAGGAGCTAGTTTGAGTATCAACCTATTAGTCTATCTAAAACAAGTTTTCTTACTTCCTTAGCCTTTCTAAGTGCAAATTCTCTATATTCAGCATCAGCTCTATACCATACTCTAGGCGGCCTTTCCAGACCCTTAATTACCTTAGCCATGATTACCGTTACACGACCCACATTAACTGCATCTAGAACTACACTCTCGCTTTCAGTTACATCACCCATTTCAGTATAGTATGCTAGAGCCCATGGAGGTATTATGAAGCCCATACTGTTAAATGTGACCATTAGATTCTGAATAACGGCTATGGCTCCAGTATCGTTGCCAATAGCTATGAAGCCAGCTATCTTACCCTCAACCCATGACCTACCCTCAATAACTATCATATTTTCAAAGACCGTCAATCTATCGATAAACGCCTTCAACGCACTACTAACATTGTACCAGTATATAGGCGTTGCTATAATGAGTACATCACTTTTAAGTACTTCTTCCTGGAGCTTCTTCATGTCATCATCTATAGGGCACGGATACTTACATGATTTAATGTTATCACTAACACAGCCCATACAGTGCTCTATCCTGAGATCATAGAGGTTAACGAGTTTTACTTTAGCACCTTCATTTCTAGCTCCTTCCAATGCTAGCATTAATGCTTTATACGTATTGCCGTACTTCCTTGGTGAACCATTAATTCCTAACACCTTGATCATCACTAAACCCCTATTAATGAATTAGGGAGGATTAAATAATCTATGAACTTAATAGTTCTGAATCGATTGAAGATAGGTGCTAACTTGATATTTAGGTATGTGATCATACTAGCTATCGTGTCCATGGTATTAATAGCAGTCGGTATGTTTTTAATATCTCAAGGTATTCCCTCACAAACGCTAACTCCAGCCCATGAGGGGACAGAGGTATGTAGGTTTCTCATAATTTATGATAAGGAATTGAATGGGACAAGTAGGAAGTTGCTAGTGAGCATCGCATCAGTAATTTCACGGTATTTGAATAGAGGCGGTGTTGAGTGCCAAGGGTATAAATTCTTAAGTAAGGAGGAAATTAGTAATTACACCATACCTGTATACCCAGCGTTAATAGTTGAGTCTAGTACTTTACCAGGTGATTTAAGTGAGGCGTTTCTTAAATTATCAAGTAATCATTGGTTATTGAAGCCACCATACCTCTACTACTTAATACAAAGTAGTGGTGGTGGAGTGAGTATGGAGTACATATTTAGCTCTAAAGCTTATATAGTTAAGAGCTCCATCAATATTCCCAGTTTAGGAGTTCACATAGAAAATGTTGAGGAATTAAAGGACGTACTTTCATGGACTTCATCAACCAGGGTTATAGAGATTAAGAAGGTTGAGTACAATCAATATCCTAATCTTCCGTACTATCCATCAATAATTATTATACCTAAGGAAAGTATAAACATATCAAGATATTCACCAATAGTAATTGGTTTAGGTAATAATGTATTCATATATGAGCCGTTATGGTATAACACAAACCTCCTCCCATACATACTAAACATCTCTATGGGTAACATAATGCTCGAAGTTCATTCTAAACCATCATTTAAGGGGCCATATGTAGGTAATATGAATGCACCAATAAAGGCTATAGTATTTGAGGATATTAACTGTCCTTATTGTGCTAGACTATTTAATAATACCCTACCAGTAGTTTACTCAAAATATGTAAGTAAGGGCCACCTTGCAATGATTTTTAACATCTTAACCGTTCATGAAGAATCTAGGAAGCTTCATGAAGCATTAACATGTTATTACTTATTGAAAAAAGACAATAGGGGTTACTATGATTTATTGCTTAAATTATATAGATTAGTTCTTGAAGGTAAGTCCATATCCATGAATGACTTTGAGAGACTTGCCAACGTTAGTAGTATTGAATTATTCCGTAGATGTAACGCGACATCAATACTTAATGAATTTAACGAACAAGCTAGGAGATACGGTATCGCAGGTACGCCAGCCATGCTTATATGGAGTGACAGTAAGGATGTGGGAGTATTAATTATAGGATACGTAGATGTAGATGTGATTAATAATGTCATTAATACTTTAACATGACGATTATTCTATCAAATCAAGCTTTTAACTTGTAATTCGTAATTAAGTTCGCTACTGATCACTCCCAACCACCTATAGTTATTCTCTTAACTCTAATGTGAGGCCCTCCATCTGATACAAATACCGTCTGTCCTTTACCACATCTACCATGGCCTATCTTAAAGTCCTTAGCTACAGCATCAACTAATGAGAGTGTTTCGAGGGTATTGCCGGATATGCTCATATTTCTAACAGGTTCGCCTATCTCACCATTAACTACTTCATATGCTTCTTGAATACCTACCTGGAAGGTTCCATCAAGGTTTGCTTGACCACCTCTATACGATACCAAGTAATAACCGAATTTTATATCCTCGAATAATTCATCAACAGAGTAATCACCCGGTAGGATTACGGTATTTCTCATCCTTATCAGCGGCGGTACCTTATATGACTCAGCTCTAGCATTACCTGTAGGTTCAATGTTAAGTAGTTTAGCGTACTCCCTATTAACCATTAACTCCTCAATAACACCTTTTCTTATTAAGTAGACAGGTCTTGTCTCAACACCTTCATCGTCATATTTAAATGTCCCAAAACCACCTGGTATTGTTGGATCGTCAACTATAGTTACCTTTTCAGATGCTATTTTCTTTCCTATTTTATCCATTACTGCTGAACCAGACATAGTTAGGTCAGCTTCACTTAAATGGCCGAAGGCTTCATGAGCAAATACGCCAACAACTTCAGGTGCTAGTATTGCAGGATAATTACCGCCACGTGGTGTTTTCGCTCTTAGCTGCATCTTAAGTCGTTTAATTAACCTTTCAGCTATTACCTCTTGAGGATTTACATTCCATACAGTATAGCCATCAATACTTCCTAGTTCATCCCTAACGGATGCTGTGATAGTATTTTCACGACCTGTAACCCATACGTAAATCCATGTATAACATAACTCCTGCCTTATATCTCGCCCCTCAGAACTTACGTAGACAGTATTTCCTATGATATCAGCATACCTTATGGTTACAGACTTAACACTACTCTCTTTATAGAGTAAATCGTTGAGTTTCAATGAATCTTTAACTTTCATGTCAAATCCTACACTTCTAGGATCTACCTTTACTGCAGCTTTAACGTCATCTCTTAACGCTTCAAGAATATAGACATCAGATTTCCCTTCACCTCTTGTAGATAGTGCTTTAGCTGCGTTGAATGCTTCATTAGCAGCTGCCTTTATACTCTCTTTATCCAACCTACTAGTTACTGAGAAACCCCAAAAACCTCTATATAATACACGAGCCGCTAGTCCTGAATCAATACCGTAGGTTACATCCTTAACTGAGCCGTCAACTATTGAAAATGATGATATCAGGTATGACTCAAGTCTAAAATCAACAAATATAGCACCTTTATTGACTATCTCCTCAGATAATCTTAATAAGAAGTCCCTCAGAACATTAATATCACTCATACAAGCACCGAGCTAACCGTCAAACTAAGTTATTTAAACCTTACTACATAAGGTTATGGTCGCACTTAAATGAGGTTTATAAAGCTTCATATAGATCTAGTGTAGGTAGTACCTAAATGCAATCAAGTAATGAAGTTATAGTGAGGCTAGTAAACGTTAGTAAAGTGTACAGAGTTGGTAATATAATTACTTGGGGTTTAAGAAACGTTAACTTAGAGGTAAGGAAAGGAGACTTCTTAGCCGTAATGGGTCCTTCAGGTTCAGGTAAGACAACTTTACTCAATATTATGGGTCTACTTGATAAGCCAACTAAAGGTGAGGTATTTATTGACGGCTTGCCAACATCGAGACTTAGAAGTTCAGTAATTGCTAAGATAAGGAATAGGAGGATAGGTTTTGTTTTTCAGTTCTTTAACTTAGTTAATAGGTTAACAGTACTTGAGAATATTGAATTACCCTTAGTACCTCGTGGTATACCAAGAAAAGTGAGGATTAAATTAGCTGTGGAGGCTTTACTAAAAGTAGGTGGTGATGTTTCCTGGCTTAGTAAGAAACCCTACCAACTCTCTGGTGGTCAGCAACAAAGGGTTGCGATAGCTAGAGCCATAGTTACTAAGCCAACCTTAATACTAGCTGATGAACCTACGGGTAATCTCGATAGAAAGTCATCTAAGCAAGTAGTTAAGACATTCATTGACCTTAATAACATGGGACAAACAATAGTCGTTGTAACTCACGATCCTGAAGTAGCTAACTGCACTAAGAAAATACTAATCATAAGAGATGGAAGAATAATTGGTGCTGAGGAACCTAATCCTGAAAAATGTATCGTAAACACTGTTGCCTAACGATATATACTCATATAAATATTTATGTGCGTATATATCTATTAAAATGATGAAGGGTGTAATTAATGAATGAGAGAATACACCCAAGGTATATAAGTCTCGCTATCTTACTACTAAGTCTCTCAATTACCTTAGCAATCCCTCCTTTAGCTTTAGCATCATCAAATATTGTCTTAGTTAATTATGTTGTTTACTCGAGTGTTGGTGAAACTAAGGTGTATCCTGGAAGTAGTAATGCTAGAATAATCATTAACCTGAGAAATAACGCTAATACTGACATTAGTGATGTCCAAGCATGCTTTTACCTACCTGACGGTTTTTCCATAAGAGGGGGTACGTCATGTGTTGATGCAACAACATTAAATGGTACTTATAAAAGGTCATTCTCACCAGGTGAGTTATTCAGGGTTGAAACTAGGTTCAATATTGACAAAAACGTAAAGCCTGGCCGCTATTACTTCGAAGTTCACGTACTCTACACATTGGGGGGCAACAGATATGAGGATAAGGTTTACGTGCCTGTAGATGTAAGTCCTTACCCTCCAGTTAATGTCTCAGTAATTGATTATTGGTGGGATAGTGAGAGAGTTTTTCCAGGTACTAGAAATGCTGTGTTGAATATACTGCTAAAGAATATAGGTAATGTAAGTATTGAAGGAGGTTTAATTGAGATGTTAATGCCTGATGATATAACGCCTAGTAAGTTTAGGTTATCAATGGGAGCACTAAATACTAACGAAACAGCCACGTTAAGGTTGACAGGGATATACATACCACTAACAGTTACACCCGGAAATTATAGTATCGAGTTAAAGTTAAACGTCACTGCGAGAACGGATGATGGAGTAACATATACTACATTTACGGAAACATCATTCAATGTAACGATATTTAAACCTAGACCACTAAACATTAGAGTAGTTAATGCATTATGGGTTAATGATATAGCATATCATGAGTCCAGAGGTCTTTCATTAATCTTAACACTACAAAATCTGGATCATTCGGTAATAGAGTACTTAGTTGCTAAACTAATACTACCTGAAGGTATGAGAAGTCTAAGCAATGAGTCTTATGTCATATCTACGCTTGAGGGAGCTCAAGATTTTGGAAGCGTATTTACGTTAACGTTTAGGGGGATCAATGCTAGCCTTAAGGAAGTAGGAAAAGTGATAAACATGACTTCATACCTCTACATAGTTGCTAATTTCAGAGGTGCTGAATTCGTAATTAATCAAAGTATAAACTTCAACGTAACCTTGATTAGGGAATCTATATTAGCCTTGGTATCTCAGAGATGGTTATTCAATGGTAGACCTGCATCTGCATTACCCTCATCGAGAGATGTGACATTAGAACTCACTATATCTAATCTAGGCTTAAATACCGTAACAGTAATAAAGTCGAGACCATCACTACCTCAAGGTTTTAAATTAAAATCAATTACTGGCTCATGCATTACTGCAGGTGTAGCTCCCGGACATACATGCACTCTTCAATTCAACATGGATATAGATAGTAAAGTAAAACCCGGCATATATGAAACTAAGATTACAATAGATTACGTAGTAAGTTCAGGTAATGCGCTTCTCTACTCTACAGATACCTTAAGTACATACGTAGCTATTGAAGATCCCGGTAAGTATAAACCAAGGCTAGTTTTAGGTAGTGTCTGGTGGGGTACAACAAGACCTATAACAATATTTTATAATGCCCAGATGGTGCCATTACACATAGAGTTAGTAAACATAGGTAGGTGGGATGCAAAAAATGTTTACATTATTGTAATACCACTAAGCAGGAATGTTGAAGTCATTGGAGGAAGAGGCTTATGTGCAGCTACCTTACCCTCAGGTTCATCATGTACCTTCATACCTTACGTTAACTTATATAATGTGTCAAGTAGTTATGTGGACTTCTTAGTTAAAGCAAATTATAGTGTATCAATGTATGGTTCATTCATGAATTGGTCAGAAAATTATGTAATCAAGCTTCCAATAAAGACTTATGCTGCATTACTTAGATTTAAAGGTATTGAGATTAGGGATTGGGGTTGGTTAAATAATGAACCTGTATTTCCTGGAACTCAAAATGCGACATATATAGTAGTTATATCAAATCATTACCCATACAATATAGAGTCTATTGATGCCACTCTATACTTACCTAAGGGATTTTCCAGTAAGTACGGTAATGTAGTAAGAAGTTACGTTCCTGGCCCTGTAAGTAGTAATCAGGAAGTTTCATTACAATTTATCGTGAGTGTTGATGGAAGTGTAAAGCCTGGGAAGTACCTAGCTAAACTTGAACTAACTTATGTGGTTGATGTTGGGGGTTCGTCATTAGTTAAAACAGATAGTTTGATGGTACCCATAATAGTTAATAGGATAGAACATGGCGTAGAGTATGTAACTTCAGGTTGGTATGGTACTGTGGCTGAACCAATGACTTATGGTAATTTATTCTACGTTATATTCCGTAATGTTGATTTTCCAGAGATTAGGGGTGTTGTAGCAGAACTTAAGCTACCCAATGGGATAGTTTCGTCATTAACTAATAAGTCGATAGTTAATATGACTCCGTCCGTAATGGCTACGCAATTACCTTACCTAACTCAAGGAATGGGTAGAGGCGTTGCTAGTAATCAGCTAGAGCTTATATTAAAGGCATTAGGAGGAGTAGTGAGCCAGCAAGCACAAAGTGTAGCAACATATATGTCTCCAACATACTCTAAGGGTGACCTCCTAGTATTTACAACAAAGCTTAACATACTAAACATATCGCCTGGAATATATTATGCTAAGGTGACACTATCATTCTTAGATCATTGGGGTACTCTGAGGAAGTATGAAGCTCGTGTACCTATAACAGTGTTAGGAGGCACTAAGGTAATAAGGATGTGGATCAATAATGACTTAAGATTTACTCATAGACGCGGATTATTAAATGTAAGTATAATGAATATTGGTTCATCACCCATATATAATGTGTACATATTCATATACTCAAAAGTGCCTTACTTGGTAGTTTCGGATCCATTAAAATACTTTAATATGTTACCACCAAATAGGGTTGTTAACATATTAGTACCTGTATATTTCAACCCATTATCTATGCAGGCAGGAATACCTATAACGTATGGTAGTGCACTCTTTATTTCATCAATAATGTATACTGACGTTAATGGTTTTAGGCATAGTTTTAATACAACATTAGCTGTAGTTGTTGAGCCATACATAGAGATTGAATTGAGCGATATTAAAGCTACTTATGAGGCTGGTACACTTAGGGTGTCGGGTACCTTGACTAACCTAGGTAATGTTAAGGCTGAGAGAGTTGAGGTCATAGCTATATACTCAGGTATTAATAGCTCAGCAAGCTTTGTAGGTGACATCGATCCCTCTTCACAAGCATCATTCAGCATAATCTTAAGTAACGTACCACCAAGTGATAGAGTTAAGCTCATTGTAAAGTACAGAAATCCCTATAACGAATTATATGAGATAAGCAGAGAGTACCCAGTAACCATATTAAAACCCACTACGACGACCACAATAACTCCAGGGTTGTTCGGTATAACAGACGTGACTACTAGAATAATAATTATAGTTTTAGTAGGTGTATTCCTAGCTATCGTAGCATTAGCTATTAGGTCTTACCTTAAAGGACATAGTGAAGTTGCTCAACTTGAAGGTATTGAGGGGGGTTAACATGATTTTAAGTGATGTAGTTAGATACGCATTTAAGGCCATGACTGAACGTAAGTTTAGAGCTTTATTAACTATAATTGGTATAGCTATAGGACCTTTAGCATTAGTTATGATGACTAGTGTGGTGAGAGGTTATTCTTCTTATGTAGAGCAGCAACTTCTCAGCTTAGGTCAGAATACTGTTGTAGTTATGTCTACAGCTGAGTATACGTTAACTCGTAATGACTTAGACTTTATCAAATCGTTAGGTGAGGTATCAGATGCATCACCATTTTATCTTACTTCAGCATACATATCAACACCTGAAGGTAGAAAGCAGATCTTCGT
>Ga0190367_1000690_pt1 | contig 22873 bp, 21 predicted proteins | sample 4872181011_MG_FD_171838 | JGI IMG/M metagenome (GOLD analysis project Ga0190367, IMG submission 171838) | Hydrothermal vent microbial mat bacterial communities from Southern Trench, Guaymas Basin, Mexico - 4872-18-10-11_MG | ecosystem: Environmental > Aquatic > Marine > Hydrothermal vents >...
CCTTATCAGTATGCCTCTCTCGGCGCCCTTTCCGAGCCCGACCATCACCGCAGTAGGTGTTGCAAGACCAAGTGCGCAGGGACACGCTATGACCAGCGTAGAGATTCCCACCATGAGCGCGAATAATATCCTAGCGCCGGTCCACCCAAATTGCGCGGGATCCACAATAAACAACCAGAAAAGAGACGCAAAGGTCGCTACCGCTATAATGATCTGCACAAAGTATGCCGCAAATCTGTCCGCAATCCTCTGAACACGCGGCTTCGTGGTCATCGCCCCCTCAACAACCCTCATTATCTGCGCCAGTACAGTTTCATCCCCCACCCTCGTAACCTTCACCTTCAATACCCCATACCTGTTTATGGTCCCGCCAATAACCTCATCACCGGGCTTCTTGCCCACTGGCATTGGCTCTCCCGTAATCATCGATTCGTCAACCCAGGACTCCCCCTCCACAACCACACCGTCGAGGGGGACCCTCTCACCCGGTCTCACAATAACCAGATCTCCCCTCTTCACCTCCTCTATCGGAACCTCAACCTCACGCCCATCTCTCAAAACCCTTGCGGTCTTAACTTGGAGTTCCGCGAGCCGCCTTATCGCCTCAGAGGTTTTTCCCCTCGCCTTTGCTTCCAGAAACCTACCCATGAGTATAAATGTTATGAGAAGAACGGCGGCATCGAAGAAAACTTCCCCAGGAAGTACTGGTATGAACGTTTTGGCAGTACTGTAAACATACGCCGCTCCAGTACCAACCGCCACGAGGGTGTCCATCGTAAGCTGTCCGTGTCTAATGCCCCTCACCATCCCGTAAAAGAACGGAAAACCACATACTACCTCGACGGGCGTCGCCAATAAAAATAGCAGAAACTCTCTGCTCAACAGCGGCAAATCCACCCAAAAATATGTAAAGAACGTCACCGGAATCGTCAACATAATACTCAGAAACAGCAACTTCCTATACAACGATAATTCCTTCTCCTCCGGTCTCTCCTCACCAAGCACCTCCCCCTCCCTCACCTCATAACCCAAATCCATAATGATGCGCTTTATCTCACGGGGCGATACCTCCAACGGGTTATAAACGACCCTGACCCTCCCACCAACCGGATCCACACGAACCTCTCTTATGCCTCTGAACATCAAGAGCGACCTCTCGAGACCAAGTGCGCAACTGACACAGTGGAGTTCTCCCACCATTAACTCTAGCTTCTCCAGTACGACATCATATCCGAGGCTCCGTATTCTATCATCTATCTCCTTTACGCTCACAGCACTGGGATCGTACTCCACCACCGCAATGGACGATGCAAAATTCACTTTTGCGTCAATAACACCCTCCATTTCTCTTAATGCATCTTCGATTCTTGCAGCACATCCGGCACACCGCATACCAGACACTTTTATCCTTTCTCTCGCCTTATCGGCGACACCGGCCACGTATATCACCAACTGACCGCCTTTGGTCTTTAAATAATCTTATGGGAGCGGGTTATGACATTTGTGATAGAGGGAGGAAAATATAACCGCAAGTTTCACAGGATTAGGGCTATATAACTCAATGCTCCGGCGTGAAACATACTATCGTTCAAATCACTGCTGAGAACAAGATTACATGACAATCGGTAAAGACAACTGGCCGCAAACAAAAATAATAACCAGAATCTTACGAAAACGTTCACGATTTGCCAAGCATTTCAAATTATCGTTACCTGAAGAACTCTCCTCGGCTTTTAATCGTGCTTATAATCAATATTTTTGAAAAAAAGATCTCGAAACGCAATAATTGATCTCTGAGAACAATATCACGATGAATCTAATGAACAGGCCTAATATTCAATCGAATAGCAAAAGAAATGGAAATTATCGGCAGTTTCTGCCAAATTATGTGCATATGTACATAATCAGGTTTAAATTAGGTTACCCTAAAAATATTAGGGTAACCTAAGAGGGAAAATAACATGAACGGCGAGATAAGGCTATCAGAAGCTATCATCGGAGAGATGTACAAAATTGTCAGAATAGAAGGGCCCAGAACTGTAAGAAGGAGAATTATAGACATGGGTCTTGTGCCAGGAACTGAGATAAAGGTTATCGGAAAAGCCCCACTCGGCGATCCGCTCAATGTGGTCGCGAGGGGATACAACCTCACAATAAGGAAGAGTGAGGCCTCATTAATAGTCGTTAAAGCGGTGACTGGAAAATGATGCCGCTTTCTTTCGCCCCGGAGGGGCACCTTGTCAGAGTCGTGTGTATAAGGGCGGGAAGGGGGCTTTCCCGAAGGCTTATAGAAATGGGGATAGCTCCTGGGAAAGTCCTAAGAGTTGTGAGAACATTGGGCGCGGGTCCTGTGATCATAGAAGTATGTGGAGACAAAAGCAAAAGCGTGAGTGACCGATGTAACCTTTGTTGCGCATCATGCGGTAATAGGATTGTAATCGGATTCGGAACCGCCATGAAAATCTTGGTGGAGGAGGTAGCCCAGCGTGAGTGAGTTATCTAAAGCAAAACATAATAGGATAAAGATAGCGCTGGCGGGAACCCCAAATGTTGGGAAATCCGTAATATTCAACAACCTAACCGGAGGCAGAGCGTGGGTAGGCAACTGGCCGGGCACCACCGTCGAGAAAAAGGTAGGAAAGATGAGGATAGACCGACAGGACGCGGAAGTAATAGACCTACCTGGGATCTACAGCCTAACTGCATATAGCTTGGATGAACTTATCGCGAGGAACGCCATCATAGAGGAAAAACCGGATGTCGTTGTAAATATACTAAACGCCTCTAATATCGAACGGAGCCTCTACCTTACAATCTCCCTGCTGGAAATGGGAGCGAACGTCGTAGTGGCGCTGAATATGATCGACATCGCAAGAGAGCGAGGATACGAAATAGATGTAAGGAAACTAAGGGAACTGTTAGGCGTTCCGGTGGTTCCCACGATCGCAATTAAAGGCGTTGGAATCGATGAACTAAAGGAGGAAATAAAAAAGGCATGTAGAGGGAGGAAAACACCGGAATTAATCATCAATTACGGAGACGAGGTAGAGAGGGAAATAGAAAAGATAATCAGCGTTCTGGAAAAGGACCCCGCCCTCATTAAAAAGTATAACAAGCGCTGGCTCGCAATTAAACTCCTCGAGAAAGATGAGGACGTTATCGAGCGAGTAAGAAAGTCACAAGTGGCAAGCATGATACTTAAGCAAGTAGAAAAATCAATAAAAACACTTGAAGAGGCGCTTGGACGGGACATCGAGGAGTACATTGCGGAAAAGCGATATGAATATGCATTCAGAATTTCCAATGAGTGCGTCAAAGTGGTTAGGGAAGTTCCGCAAACGCCATCCGATATCATTGATTTTGCCATAACACATAAGGTGTTCGGAATCCCAATAATACTGTCAATACTCTACATGGCATTCAAATTCGCTTTTGATGTCGCAACCCCGCTTGTCGACTTAATAGACTGGTTCTTTGCGGCATTTCTCTACGACATCGTAAAAAGCAGCACACTTCCGGAGGTTGTAAAATCATTCCTCGCCGATGGAGTTATAACCGGAATAGGATCGATACTCGTATTCCTGCCAAATATAGTCTTCCTCTTCATCTTCATATCGCTCTTGGAGGATTTAGGATACATGGCGAGAGCGGCATTCATCATCGATAAGATCATGCACAGATTGGGGCTCACCGGTAAATCCATTATCCCGCTAATCATAGGAATCGGATGCAACGTTCCCGCAATCATCGCCACTAGGGCAATTGAGGACGAAAACGACCGCAATGTCACCGCACTTGTCAACCCACTCGTGTCATGTAGCGCACGGTTGCCCGTTTACCTAGTCATAGCTGCCGCCTTCTTCGTAGCGTACAGGGGCGTGGTCGTGCTCAGCATGTACCTCTTAGGGATGCTCCTCGCAATAATGATGGCATTGCTGCTGAGAAAATGTGTGTTCAGAGGACCATCGACAGGATTCATAATGGAACTTCCGCCCTACATGACTCCCCTGCCGAAGAACGTGCTGATCAAAACGTGGGAGCGCACAAAGAGGTTTCTGTTCAAGGCCGGTACCGTAATACTCTTAGCAACAGTACTTGTGTGGGCCCTCTCGGTAACCGGGCCATCCGGGTATATCGGAACCGAAGCACTAGAAGACCCCACTCTGCTGGAGAAGAGCTGGGTGGGGGTCATAGGTAAGACCATGCAGCCGCTGTTCTATCCAATGGGATGGGACTGGAGAGCCATCGCCGCGCTCTTCTTCGGATTTATGGCAAAAGAAATAGTCGTGTCGACCATGGCAGTACTATACGGAGCAGCGGGCGAGGAGGAGTTGCCCAAAATGCTCTCAATGGCATTCACACCATTATCGGCTTACGCCTATATGGCGTTCGTACTGATATACGTCCCTTGTCTGGCCACCTTGGCTGCATTGAGAGGCGAACTGGGGCTCAAGTACGCAATACTGGCACTAATCTACGAAATTTTACTTGCGTATCTCGTTGCACTCGCCATTATCTGTATTGGCATACCTCTGGGGCTCAAATGAAGGTGGTGGTCATCATGCGAAGATCAGCACCCCTCATGCACATAGCGGTATGTGCTCTGGGCGCCATTTACCTGATATTCGCATCATTAATGCTATACAACTGGATCATAACAGTATTTTTCCCAACCGCTAAACTATTGTACTCGATCTGCGGAGTGTTCATACCGCCAGACCCCGGATCCGCGATCGTGCTCGCAACCACAGGAATGTTACTCGCTGGCTCCGTATACTACCACTACGACAGATACAAGTTCATATCGTGCGTGCTGGTCGGATCACTATTGGGATCCGCAATACTGGTGCTTCAACTCCTCACAGTAATTGCCAATGCGATAGATGCTCAAATATTGATGCTTTACGGTGAAATTGTAGAGTACGGCCTAAAAGAGGAGATCATGAGACCAGATGTACTGTTAGGAATACCATCCGCAATTGTACTCTACAATTCTGTAAGAGAACTCAGAAAACAGTGGTGAATTTTACCTCGAGTCTTCGCCTCTGCAGTACTCCTCCTTTTTATGATAGCACTCTGGCGGATACTCATTGTGAGCATAGTAGTACTCCAGATGCTTCAGGAACTCGGGAACTCCGACCGGGCAGTTTTCTACGAACTCTATGAAGCGCAATATCCTCGTGAGCGTCACCTCATGGATCCCATGCTCTATATAGCAAGCGTCCCGTTCAGCAATGTCCTCCGGAACCCTAAGAAGAAGCATGAGGAACTTCTTAAGCGCAACGTGCCTCCTATAGATTTCCTCCGCGATTCTCCTCCCTTCATCGGTCAGCGTGACAAACTCCCGCTTCTCATACCTCACGAGACCCTTTTGTGACAATTTGCCCAAATACTCAACAACACTCGACGGCTTTACCCTAAGCATCCGCGCAACATCCTTTATCCTAATAACTTCCTTCTCCTTGGCCAGAATATACAGCGCCTCCAGATACTCTTCCTCTCTCTTGCTCCTCTTGCCCATCTTTCTCACTCCTACCTAACTGACAAAATCGAATATCTACCACACCGCCTCTATCATAAAAGTTCCGAAATTTACACCACGGCCGGACACATAAAATGCTCTCCAACCAGTATACCTCATTACGCCCACTCCTCTTAAACGCGTCCCACAAACCCTGACGCCACCGATCCATTAGGCAAAGACTGACTTCACAATTTTAAAGAATTCTTGGAACCCCCTAATTGCAGAAAATCACGATAAAATACTACGACATGAACATGTGCCCGTTTCAGTCATCATCTTGCACAAATCCCTACAACGATATTCTCTTATCGCCCCTATTGAGCATCTCTATCATCAAGTAACTCCTTCAGCCTCATAGATATTCCTCTCTTGCGGAAAAACTCCAACAATTCCTCTCGTAACCTGTCCCACCTAGGAACAACATCTTCCCTCTCCATGGTCAGATCAAGTGTTAACGTGAACGTGTACTTCTTCTCAAAGAGATTAACGAGGTCCTCGTAACGCCTCGCTACGTATTTGTCTTCAAACTTATAACCGTTATTTAGGAAGAATTTCACGACCTCGTATACCTCTCTTGCCTCCGAAAGCCTCTGCGGAGTTCTTTCCACCCCGAGCCTAAAGCCCTCCCAGAGAACGTCCTCTACATATGTGATGACCCTGTTGAGCGGATCCACCCTCACGCACCTTTCTGCGTGCTCCGTGGATACTGCCACCTCGAATCGTTTAATATTCTCGACCTCGAGAATCTCTGGAGGCGCCTTCCCAAGTTCCGCCTCAATAGCATATGTACTCTCCTTCTCCCCCTTTTCCTTCCTAGGACTGATATGCCTCAGCCTGAAGCGTAGTTTCCTGGGATCCAGCGCAACTCTGGCAATCCCCACGACACCCTCAATGTGGTACTCCCACCCTCTACTCCTTATTTCCTCCAGAAGCTTCTTAACCGCCGGATAGAACCTGAGCACCACTTCCTCCCCTACGGACAGAGGACCCTCAACTCTTAAGGTCGCCATCACCCGCACCGGAATACATGCCCAATCCCGAGATATAAATTTCCTCTTTCCTGCCAAAGCGCACCTCAAGAGAAGGGGCGAGCGAAGTTCATATATTATAACGATCATTTAATAATGGCCATTATACCAAGGAGGGAACTCGAAAACGTCCTGAGCGACTATATCTATCAGCGTTTTATTCCTGGTCACTATGAGGTATCTGTCATATTCTCCCTTTTCCCTGACGTAGAAGGTTTTCCCTGTCTTTCTCCTGCCGTATATCAGCAACCACCGGTAGACCGGGGCGAAGAGTTCTCGCAAAGAGAGTTCCAAAAGATTCTCCCACTTCTCATAAGAGAGGAGAGGATAGTGATTGACGAGTTTCACAGGCTCGACGAACCTGTGTTCTCAACCCTCCAGGCACTTAGTGGAAGAGGCAGGATGATCCTGAATAACATCAACAATGCATTACTTCAGAAATCTTGTCAGGAGCCCCTCTTCGGGCTTTTCGAACTAAGAGAAGTAGGACTGGTGGATCCGAGGGATGCCATACTCTTCGCACGAGAACTCGGTTTGAAGGGAAGAAAACTACTGGAGGTTGCGTGTATAGCGAGGGAACCTTAGCTCGCCCCGAAGATCGAGAGATACAAGGAGAAAGTGGCACTCCACATTAGAGAGGAGCTGAGGGTCTACGTGCCATATCTAGTAGGAGAGGTGTTCACCGAGGAGGATATACAACTGACCACAAGATACTCGGCAATCTTAAGCGCAATCGCTAGTGGGAAAGTGTACTCGTCAGAAATTTCAAACTACCTCTTCTCGAGAGGACTAATCGAGAAGGACAGCCCAGGAATGATTTCCCAGTACCTGCGAAACCTCGTTCAGATGGGACTGATAAGGGCAACTCCCGTCGAGGGTAGGAGACGAAGGGTCTTCCAGTACCGTCATCTCTCTCCAATCACCGACTTTGCATACTATCTTAACGAGAAGTACGGATTCTTTGAGGCGAATGTGGATGAAAAAAGGATAGAGTCGATGTTTGCAGAACGACTACCTAGGTATATGGAATGGTTCTTCGAAGACCTCCTAGCCAGAGTCTTCGGTATGCAACCAGTAAAGATAGCAAGGCCGGAACTCGAAGTAGATATAGCCCTGAGAGAACATAAGAGGATAAAAATTGTAGCGGAAATAAAATGGAAGAGAGAAGTTGACGAAAGAGAGGTCAGAAGTATAGAGGAGAAACTTTCCAAATTTGACGCGAGAAGACTGCTGATTGTCCCGACAAAGGATGTATTGAAGAGAACTCCCGAAAATATTGAGGTGTGGGACTGGACTGACATCCTAGAAATGTGTAAGGAAACATCCTCTTAAAGACCTGCAGAAACTAGCTCAATGAACGAATATCATCTGAGGTTCTGACATCCAACGTACAAATGACTCGTTACCTTACCATCCTTGCATTATCACATCTATAAACCGCACCAAAAACTGCGATGCAAAGTGTGATCGAAAAAGAAGGATAATGACATCAACGACATCAAAAAATAATTTGCTCAAGTAAATGGCATTGTGAGATCGGGCCTACGAAACCACTCATTTACTTAACGAGTTAAAAGAATAGATTTTTCTTTGAAATTTGTTGCAGACGAAAACATATAAAAAATTCGCTTATTCCGTACTTCCCAATTCTCTAGCTATTTTTTCTAAGGTATCACAGAACAGATCTACTTCCTCCTTAGTATTATACAAGTAGAATGATGCTCTTGCACTGGAGGATATTCCAAGAGCGTTGTGTAGAGGCTCAGCACAGTGCAATCCAGATCTTATCGCTATATTTTCCAAATCATCGAGAAGCATTGCAACCTCATGGGGGTCAAATCCCCTCACATTAAACGCTATCACGCCGCCTCTTTTCTCAATGTCCTCCGGACCATAGACTTCAACGCCGGGGATTTCGCTCATTCTCTTCAGAGCATATCTCGTGAGTTCCTTCTCGTGCGCACGGACCCACTCCATACCCACGCGCCTAAGATAGTCGACCGCCGCGCCGAAGCCTATTCCTCCGGCAATGTTGGGAGTTCCCGCCTCAAACTTCCATGGAAGGACGTTCCATTCGCTCTTTTCGAGCGTAACTCTCCTTATCATATCTCCCCCGCCGAATGTTGGGTTTAGCTCCTCCCCTAAGCCCTCTCTTATGTAGAGTGCGCCTATCCCGGTGGGCCCGAGCATCTTATGTCCCGAAAACGCCAGAAAGTCGCAACCTATCTTCTTAACGTCAATTGGCATGTGGGGGACTGACTGCGCACCGTCCACGAGCACAAGCGCCCCGTGGTCGTGGGCTATTTTGCAAATTTCCTCGACAGGATTTATAGTACCCAGAACATTAGATGCGTGAACCACGGCCACGAGCCTTGTCCTATCGGTTATCAACTCCTCTAGATGCTCAATATCGAGAAACCATCTATCTCTTAACCTTACGAACTTCAGTTTTACTCCGAATTTACCTCTGACGATCTGCCACGGGACGAGGTTGCTGTGGTGCTCCATGACGGTGGTCACTATTTCGTCGCCAGGCTTCCAGTCGATCCCGTAGGCCACATAGTTTATGGCCTCAGTGGTGTTCTTGACGAAAACTATTTCCTCCATGCTACGCGCTCCTATGAACTTTGCAACCTTCTCGTGGGCCTCCTCGTAGAGTTCGGATGCCTTCTGCGAAAGATAGTGCACGCCCCTGTGAATGTTCGCACAGTACTTCTCATAGTACTCGATGACCGCCTCTATCACCTGCCTTGGTTTTAAGCTGGTCGCGGCGTTGTCCAAGTAGACAAAAGGTTTTCCGTCGGTCTTTCTCACCCTCTGAAGTAGGGGAAAGTCCTCCCGGATTTTGTAGACATCCGGCATCCCGACACCTCTTCCTTGAAGTTGTCCCGTGAACACAAAAAATCTTCCGGCTCATACCCCACTTTATTCATTGTCCTGCGAACATAATTTAGCCTTTCAATCAAGAATTACGGATGTGGCGAGAATTTTTCTCGTAATTGTTACTCCATAGGGCACGAAAATTGGAAGGTGAGCAACAAGAAGTGTTGTTAACGGTGGTTACTTCTGGTAATTTTCCCGGATACAGCGCTCGATTTTCGTTTATTATCAGAGATAAGTGCTACTCACGGAAAACCCGGAAGTTACGAATGTAATAAAATTGCGGGAAAATGTTCCAAAAATTACACTTATATCATCGCTCGCGCATAGTATTACTCCCATTATACCTGTATTTGTGAGGGTCGTTCATGTGCGCCCGTATTCTCATCGCTCTCGGAGGCAATGCCATCCTCAAAAAGGGACAGAGGGGAGAGTTCGACGAGCAAATGCGAAACGTCAGAGGGGTATGCAAGCAAATCGTCGAAATAATAAAGATGGGGCACGAAGTTGTAATAACTCATGGAAATGGACCGCAGGTCGGAAATATTCTCCTGCAGAATGAAATTGCGAGGGATCAGGTTCCACAGATGCCGCTCGACGTATGTGTGGCGGAAAGTCAGGGAATGTTGGGATATATGATATCGCAGGCCCTCCAAAACGAACTCTGGAGAGCAGGCATAAAGAAACCAGTCGTGAGCGTGATCACACGGGTCCTTGTCGATAAGAACGATCCCGAGTTCGAAAATCCCTCGAAACCCATAGGTAGGTTTTATTCTAAAGAGGAAGCAGAGGAGTTGATGAAACTCCGCGGTTGGAAAATGAAGGAAGACTCGGGAAGAGGGTGGCGCAGGGTTGTCCCATCTCCTAGGCCCATCGCAATTTTAGAGGGCGTCACCGTGAAACACCTAGTTGATATGGGCGCGATAGTAATAGCGGCGGGCGGCGGTGGAATTCCGGTGGTTAGAGACGTAAACGGAGAGTTGGAGGGCGTTGAGGCCGTCGTTGACAAAGATCTTGCAAGCGCAAAACTCGCGGAGGTAATAAAGGCGGACATCATGCTGATACTAACCGATGTTGAGAAAGTCGCCCTAAACTTCGGGAAACCGAATCAGAGGTTCCTCGACCTGATGACGGTCGAGGACGCGATCAGATACTACGAAGAGGGGCACTTCCCGCCGGGAAGCATGGGCCCCAAGATACTGGCCGCCATAGAGTTTCTCAGAAACGGCGGGAAAAAGGTGATAATATCGTCAATAGAAAAGGGGGTCGAGGCTCTGGAGGGCAAGACAGGCACGCATATAATCCCAGAGGCCAGCGTATCTAGGACAATTGCTCTCATCGGGGAATGAACTTTCTGAGAATCCTCGAAACAGCAGAATTCCCATAGTAATATTTTTCGAAGATCGCAAGGAAGATTCTGCCCATCGGCACCACTTTGCAAAAGAACTCTATATCGGAGAACTCTATCGTCCTCATAAGAAGTAGAGGCAGAGCGTAGGAGCATACCCCCACCAACAGGTACAATGGAAGCATCATTAACTGGTAGCCGGTCATGACCGCAATAACATACACCGCGGGCGTCATGACAGCAGATGCTATCAGACTCTTCATGGATGTTCTCGTATCTATGGCTCCTCGCAACCTCTTCAAGCACAGCACCATTAATATCGCAAAGATAGTTGTAAACATAAGTGCACGACCCAGTGCGGCTCCCGTTGTTCCCCAGATCGGCACGAAGATCATCGTTGATACCATCTCAATGCCCGATCCAGTAATGTATGCTACAAACACGTCAGATGTTCGCCCAGTTGCCAGAAATGCGGCCGCTATTGCCGCACTTGTACCGCACGTTATCGCCCCGAGGGATATTATTGTCAGCGGAAGTGCGGCATCCAGATATTTCGATCCTCCAAGTAGGATAACCAACGGGGGAGATAGAATTGCAATACCGATGCACGATGGTATGAATACCAGGTTTATGTATCGAGTCGCCAACTTCAGAGAACTAATAACCTGTTCCTCGCCGATACGTCCCATTGTTTCACTGAACCCGGGCAACAGGGTTGAGACTATTGGCGTGACCATTATTATCGACACAATCGATGCTGCGGTCACCGCAACGGTATAGGAACCCAAAGCTTGCGCATTTGCAAGCTTTAATAGGATGAACTGATCGAGAGATGACGTAAGCATCACAATTACTTGGTAACTCACTATCGGGAGGGAAAAATGCAGGATCTTCCCGACAGATACCTCAGGATCACTAGAAACGTTCTGAATATGCCTTTTTAATCCCAAAAAGTCATCGATGAATATGGGAAGACTTGCAAATATCAACACCAGATAAAAGGCCATCCACCCCATCAGCACGGCCAGTATTCCCAGTCCCCATAGAAGAAGCATCACTGAGATTGTAATGCGAATCCCCTGCGCCACCACCCTGTACGCCGCCGCATGATAATACTTTTGCAACCCGAATAGCACATTAAGCAACAAAAGCGATATCGCATTCGTCAGAACCAAGATTGCTGCTATTAGTATGTAAAATGCGTACTCTCTCGTTCCAAATAGGAATTCCGACAAAGGAACCGATATTGCGGCGAGAGTGCCTGCCACCACACATGCCGAAAGCCCTGCTACCGTGAACACTATCCTATAGGTTAGGGCTTTGTTCAGAGGGTCATTCTTACCATTATAATAGGAGATATAACGCATGGTGGCAAAATCCATTCCAAGTAGCGATGCTACAGATAATATCGTGGATATCAGAAAAACCGCGTTATAAATTCCCATTTCTGCTTTTGATAGAATCCTCGCCATCATCATGAAAAATGCTGTTCCCATGAGGGAGGTTATTATGCTCTGTGCCGAAAGAGCGCCTGCGCCCCTCGCGGTTCTGATAATTACCGCCTCGTCATCCACGCCATTTCACCGTATAGGTTTTGCAGATTGTGGACACTTAGAGGCGTCCTTCTCAAAAATCTCTCTATCTCCTTTTAAGCAAATCCCAATAGTTTATGTGAATGGGGCAAGTGCCACGGGAGTTCATCATTAGTACCGACATAAAAGTGAAAATACAAATCGTCATACAATAATTATGTATACCCATTGGACGACATAAGATCCATGATGTGGTGATCCGCATGGAAGGGCTCGGGTACAGAGTAAGGTCACTAATAATTAAGTGTATCAAGGGGAATATATCCCGAGAGGAGTTTAAATCGGAATTCAGAAAATTGGTAATGGAAACGAAAAAAGCAGAGACAAATAAGGCTTTTATTTTTCAGAAAATATGTTCTGCCGCTCTTTCGCTATGTTCTTACGACGAGTCGCTACGTAACGTGATATTTGATCTATTACGTGATGTTGATGAGGAAATAGCAGAATATTGTAGGCAGTGGAGCGACTGGGTGGAAAGTATTGGAAAAAGAGGGGCAAAAAGAGCCGAGGAGTTACTTAAAAGGTTGAACTTAAGGTGATATTAGTTGTTGACTGTTGCCAACAGCACAAAAGTTTTTGGGTGGTCAATCATCAAATTATCACCGTTCTCCCACTTGGTAACATTCGGCAATTTGAAGCAATTTTCGGCCACCAAGTGGGTCATCACGGCTCCCGATCATTCCGTCCCCACCCTACCCGGCCCATCCCGTGCGGTTGCCCGCTCATGGGACTGGTTCGGCGAAGCGAGTTCATCAGGTACTTATCAGCCTCGTCATCCTCATCGGCCTCGTTCTAACCAAGTAATGGAGCGATACTATTTAAACTTTCCACATTTCTTTTATTGGTGGTGCTAAGAGGGCTTACATTACTCAAAAATCACAAAAATACCCCTGAAAATTACTTAAACCGAAAACTGTTTTCAGACCCGGTCGTTTCAGTGAGCGTTAGCAAACTGAGGGAAAAATTGAGGCCAGAGGCGCAATCTTTGTGGGAAAGCATCATGAACTTCTAATATTTGACTACAGGAACAAAATGATCGCTCCATCGAAGATCGGCTACAATGTCATTAAGACACACCCTCCTATTGAATTTGCTGACTTGGATAAGAAGATTAAGGAGCATAAGGACATAATAGAAAGTGTAGAGGGAAAGCTCATCAAGTTTGGGATACCGTGTAAATCAAAAACATAAACTCTTTTCCCCAAATATCATTTAAATCTAATATTTCTCGTTTTTCCTCGCAACCTCATTAAATGGGCTAGTTATTACGCCTAATCATTCACCTTCCCGTTGACGTCTCAGAAATTGTGAAAGTCGAAGAAAAGGATATCATAACCATACATTTGCGCCATACCCGATGGCAAGAAGAATTTAATAGTGGCTTCGTGCAAAAATAAAGTCAGAATTCCGATTACCGCCTGATTGGTGGTTATCGTGAAAGCACAGAGGGTGCTGAAAGTTTCCGAGATCCGGCGACATATCATAAGAATAGAGCGCATACTCAGGAGATTAAAAAAGTTCGAGGAGAAGTACGCAATGTCGACTGAAGAGTTTGTCGAGAAGTGGAATCGCGGGGAGATTTCTGGAACCGGTGATATGAACAAAATTGCAGACTTCATGGCGTGGGGTGCCGATTACGAGCAACTTCTAAAAATGCTGGACGAATTGGTGAGATTCGTACGCGGATCCTAATTAAAGGCACTAATCCTTGCCCCTTTCAATCTCATATAGTTATCGAAAAAGTACTCTAGGTAGAATTAAGAAATATTCCGGATTTTTCTCGTCACAATTACTATTTGTTAAACCTCGCAAATTTCCTGCTTTATGATTCCACCGGACAGATACTGTTTTTAAGTTATAAAGGTAATCGTAATGCTCGGATCGATGCCATAATCACTTCATAACAGTATATCTGCAGTCAATATCTTAGCTATCTGATCGTAATGTTGCAAAATAACAGGGTAAACTCCAGTGAGTGCATGTTATCGCTGAGACAAAGAAACCGGAGAAGGTAAAGGTTCAAGCCAATAGTGACAAAACCGTGGTATCTTGTTGCTATCGTGTGTGGCGGACTTGTAGTTGTCACAATTGCGATACTCATTAGGAAGAAGACCTCGCATGGCACCGCTAATGGCACTCTTCTCTGCTTATTTTCTGATGATCATGTGTAGTGCAGCCATGTGAATACCTATTAGTCCTCGCGGATTATTCTCCCATCTCTTAGGTGTATTCTCCTATCAGCGATGGCTGCAACCTGCGGGTCATGGGTGACAACCACTACAGTTACCTTTTCCTCTCTCGATATTTCTTTGAGCAGATTCATGATCTTCATTCCGGTTTCCGTATCCAGGTCGCCGGTGGGCTCATCCGCCAGTATTATTGATGGATTATTTGCTAAGGCTCTCGCGATTGCAACTTTCTGCTGTTCCCCGCCGCTTAACTCATCCGGCCTATGGTGCATCCTATCCTCGAGCCCGACTAACTTTAGGAGCCTCTCCACCCTTCTTCTTCTCTCCTCCTCGGGCACCCCGGTTATTATCAGCGGGAGTTCGACGTTTTCATACGCGTCCAGCACTGGTATCAGGTTGTAGAACTGGAAGACAAACCCTATCTTTTTCCTCCTCAGAATCGCTAGTTCTTTGTCATCCATCCTCGTGATGTCCATCCCCTCTATGTATACCTTCCCGCGCGTGGGTTTATCGAGTCCTCCGATCATGTTCAGGAGAGTTGTTTTTCCACTGCCTGAGGGTCCCACAACCGCGACCATCTCTCCCCTTCTAACTTTTAAGTTTACATCGTAGAGCGCACGAACCTCAACTGGTCCGAGTCTGTAAATTTTCGTGAGGTTCACGGTTTCTATGACAATATCCTCCATGTCCTTCACCTAGAGCCTCATTCCTCTCCTAAGCGCATCTATAATGCTCATTTTTGTTACTTTTCTTGAGAGGATTGCCGAAAGAATCACGGCGGTTACTGAGACGAGGAGGAAGATTCCGATGTAAAGAGCGCATGGAAGCGTGAAAGGCATGGGGAGGTCGCTGGTGAGGTTATTTGTGAGGACGAACTCGGCTGTGATTACGAGGGATCCCACCATTCCCGCAAGGTAGCTGCATACCGCCAGAATGAACGCCTCCAGCACCGCCGACATTATTATCTGGAAGTTCTGCATCCCTATACTCCTTATAACCCCGATTTCCCATATTCTTTCCTCTATCGACGTTATTATCGAGATTGCATGCCCGAGTACCGCTATTACCACCGCAAACACAAGTATCGATGTGAAGAGGGCAAACATCTGCTCGTAACCCTTCCTCATGCTCTCCATGAGATCCGAGAGCGTTACAACCTCGATATCGTAGTATACTCCGATAGTGTTGGAGATGGAGGAGGCAACGCTTCTCGGATCCACGCCCTCTTTCACCTTTACGAGGATCCTTTCCACCGTCAGCGTGCCGCTGATGTTCTTAAATGTTTGTAGCGAAACTATGGCATCGGTCCCCGAAGCCTTCTGTTCGAATTTTGTGAAGGAGAATCCGGGCATCATGCTGGCGGTGGCAATGACCTTTAACGTAATGGTTTTTTGGGAAATTTCGATCCTTATCGTGTCCCCCACGCCCACTCCCAGAAACTTCGCAAGCCCTTCACTTATAATGATAGTTCCGTTTTCTTGGAGTCTTTCCATGGCGTCCTCGGGAGAGATTCCGTTTATGGAAACGAACTCACGGAATGCAGACTCGAGGAACGTTGATGTGTTGACGCCATAGATGTTTATTGTGGTTTGCCTGTAGAGCACAATGTCACCCGCTTTTACGGTTAGTGGCGATGTGATGGGGCATACGGACACAACACCTTCCAATTCGCTTATGTTATTGCATACTGTCAAGTGTACAGGCTGACGCGGGTAGATTACAATGTCGGAGCCTATATGCGCTCTCATGCTCACTTCTGAGGTTGCTAGACTTATTGTTGTTATGTTGCCTATCAGCAGGATGAACGCTATGGACATTGAGAGCATGAAGAACGTTATCTTAGTTCTCCTCCCATATCTCAGCAAATTACGCCCTGAAATTAGCGCCTCCACTTTCCAGATTTTTCTTAAAAGTTTCGCGATCCCCGTGACCATTAGTGGGAGGATGGCCACCATTACGAGTGTGAGGCCGAGAAGTACCGAGCCTAAGGACACGAATATCAGTAGCATGAATATTATGGGTGTTCCATAAAAGGTGACTATAGGAATGAAGAATATCAGGAAACTCATCAGTGCGAATAGAGAGATACCTCCAAGTAGAAGACTTATATTGACGTCTTTCTTTCGCCTTTTAAACTCCTCTTCTGTGATCGTTGCCCTTCTTGCAGAGGGAGACAACGCCTCCACGGGGGTTATTCTGGACGCCGAGTACGCAGGATAGATTCCACCCATGCTACTGATCAGTACTCCAAGTACGCCGCCATATAGGAGATGATAATATCTGAAGGTGATTTGTACGGTTATCATTCCGTTCGAAACTATAGGTTGTACCAGAACCCTGCTGACCATAAGCCCTGCCGCTAAGCCTATCATTGTTCCAATAACTCCCAGTATCAATGACTCCATCAGCACCATCGCGAATATCTGCGATTTTGTCGCTCCAAGTGACCTAATGATGCCGATTTCCCGCACCCTCTCGGTGATGTTCATGAGCATTGTCGACATGACCAGTATGATTGCCATTATCACAGATATCATCGTAAATGTCAGAAATATTGCGCGTTGCATGGCAATTGCGTCCTTGATGTTCTCCAACAGTGATGCCTTTATCAGGTGGACGGAAAAGTTAAATCCAATAGTATCTTGAATCTTGCATCCAATGTCTACCATATGTGCGACCGTCGCATCAATATTATCATAATCGATGATCGACTGGTCAAATCTAACAAGAATGATGTTAGCATCCCCCCATAAAACTCCAGTCATGTTCTGTAGGAATGAAACGTCAAGTAAAACAAATCTTCTGAGGGTGATTGGCATCCCTTCGGGCGTGCTTATTATTCCGGCGACCGTCACGGTTACATTTTCGTATCTCATGCTCTTGAACGAGAAAACTTCGAGCAAGAGGGAATCTCCGACGGATACTCTCAGGTCTGCGGCGAGATCCTTAGGAAGAATACATGCATTGCTGGATGAGAGAAAACTTCCCTCTATGATTTCCGCTCCTAAGACACTCACTCCGCAGGTATGATTTAACCCTAAGACTGCAACTCCCACTTTTTTGCCATAAATGCTGTATGCGACACATCGGTATAGGAATATTGGGACGGTGAGGTTCACATCCTCGATCCTAGATATGTTTTCGATGAGGACACTGGAATTGAAGACCCCAAAGTCTCCCCTTCTGGTTATAAATGCGTCATACCCTCCAAGGTACCCGGTATATGCCTCCACGAGACCCACGGTGAGGGAATCCACAACTACATTGACCGCAATGATCAGCGAGACCGCAAGAACGACACCAAGTACTGCAATAGCCGATCGTATCTTCCTTCTTTTAACGTTTCTAATGGCAATTTTCAGCAGTCCCATGCTTACCCCTGTCTTTGTTGTTTCGAAAATTGGGGGTGTTATCACCGAGGGTGAAGAAAATAAGACTGGAGAGGGAAATAAGGGTTCTGAAGCAGTTTACGGTTTAAGTGACTTTTAAGTATTTTTGTGAGTATAAAGCGATCTCAGGAAAAGTCGGAATGTTGCAACAAGAATTAGGGAGAATTGATGAACAATGAAAGAACTTAAAGATAAGCTATATGAACTTTATTGGAAGAGAAATCTCTCATTAAGAGAGATTGCCGAAAAATTTGGAGTTAGGAAAACAACTGTCTATAGGTGGGAAAAAACTCAATATTCCTACGAGGGATTGGCATTCAGCAAAATTTGGAAAAAGGAAATATCCTATATTTAACGGTGACAAGTGCGTAAAGGCTTATATGATTGGTTTTCGCCTTGGAGACCTAAACATAAGGCTGTGGAAAAATGTTATAGAAGCTAAGGCTTAATACTACAAAAGAAGCTACTGCCAAAGTTGTAGATAGTCTCTTCGGAGGGCTAGGTAAAAGAAATATATATTCATAAAAGTGGGTTCACAAAAGAGAATGGCATTCAACTTTGCTATTATCTAGATAAGTTCATTTGAGTTTCATTCCGAAATGTACAACAATACCAAGTTGGATAAAAGAAGAGGAAAACTATTTCTATTCGTTTCTTGCTGGTATTACTGACGCTGATGGACATTGGGACTACAAAAGAATTAGATGGTTGCTAGAATTGAAAAAATAGAAGTTTGCTAAGAGATATTAAAGAATACCTCTCTATGTTAGGTTACCATCCACTTTTTTATGACTACAAACAAAAAGCACAGTTATGTATTCGTAGAAAATTAGAAGTTAAAAAGACTAGCTTTGAACTTGCTTAAATACACTAGACACCAAAAAACTGATTAGAATTAGGAAGATATTAAAAGCCTCCGTTCCCCCCGAACGCCCCCCGATGAGGCCCTCCCGATAAGGAGGGACGGAACGGGAGAACCGCTCCATCCAGTACCAAATATTACCAAAAACTCATAAAACTGGATGGAGCAGAGAACGGCAAGGACGTGTTGCATGACGGAAAGACCATGGGCGAGGTCGTTGTCAGAAGTCCTGGGCTCACACTCGGCTACTGGAAGGATACGGAGAGGATCGCGAAGTTCTGACCCTGATGGTTCGTTCAGGATGGGAGGCATTGTAGTGGTGGACGAAGAAGGCTATATCCTTATAGTTGACAGGTTAAAGGAAGTTATAAAGAGTGGTAGCGAGCAGATTTTCTCAATAACACTTGAGGATCTCATATCGAAGTATCCTGCGGCTGTTGAGGTTACGGTAATAGCCGTAAGGGGGTCAGAAGTGGAGTAAGTGCCTCCTAGTGGTTGTTGTTTTGAAGCCGGAGTATAAGGGCAATGTTTCTGAGGATGATCTGAGGAAGCTTCCCATGTAATACGTGGAAAAGGGAGTCATTCCGAAGTAGTGGATCCCAGACAAGATCGAGTTTGTTGACTCAATCCCGAGGACGAGTGTCGGAAAGAAGGATAAAAGGATAAGAAGGATCTCCGCGAGAAGTATAAGGATCTTGTACTTCCATGATACGCAATTTCCCCATACTCTCAGAATCGATTATTAATTTCTCTTTTCCTTTCCGTTCATTTTTCATCCATATGTAGCAGGGCCGCACTTTGATTTAATATTAGTTTCCCTCAAATATCACCGACGCAACCTCTAGCATCTGATGCTATGTTCCCTAAGAGGTTAGTATTGACATTTAAATTGCAAAAATGTGGACTTTCTGCGTTGACATGAGCGATAGGTTTCAGAACTGCTGCTATAACCTGTAAGTTTCAATCTTTTGGCTCTGAGCACGAGTTCTTGATGTCTGATATGAGGTGGAAGGCTAGGGCTTGGTTTTGGGCATCAATTGTTACTTATATATCTCTCTTTGGTGACAATAGTTTGTGAGGTGTATGAATGTCCGTACGCATGCACATTCCTAGGAGCCTCAAGAGGTTCAAATACCTGTATGATATGCTCAGCGCTTTCCTAGGAGGGGGATCACTTAAAATAGGGATTAGAAAATTGCGTATTCCCGAGTCCATGCACTTTTTGAAAGAAAGTGGTGATGAAATTAACGAATTCATTCGAGAGCGGATATATCCCCTTTATGAGTCTGAAAGCCTCCTCGTCGGAGTCGTTCAGTACACTTATGATGGCGAGAATGCGGAGATGAGAATGTGGTATTCTTCTCTCGCAAGCAACGAGCATAAGAGTTCTCTCGCCTCAAAAATCTCTCCTGAAGTGTTTGTGCAGGATCCCGGAGATCTCTCGGTTCTGGATGTAGAGGGACTCCACGTATGCTACGTATTCTCTGAAATGAAGAGAATCCTTGAGGGAGGTCTGAGACCACGCTTCAAAAGTTTCAGAGACTTCGTGATCGAGCATCTAGATTACAGAATTTTCTTAAGAGATAGGGATTTATACGACCGGTTGCTTAAGGGTCTGAGTTCGTCAATCACGGATCTGGCGGAGAAATTAGGCGCGAGGTTTTCATCGGAGATACTGAAAGCGGTATACGGGAATAAGATCGTCAGGGAGGTTCTAAGAAGCGCTGTGACCCTCCGAGATGACGAAATTCGGAAATTCCTCGAAGACGTGGTGCATGAGATGCTGGTGCGTGCGCTGAGCGGACGCAAAGATGATATTATTTTCACATGTGATGTTCCTCTTTCGGGAGATGATCGCAAAAGTAGGCGTGAAGTCCGCCCCGTTGCCGCAAGGTACGAATTCTTCTCGTGTAAAGAGACTGAACACTGGGTTGTGGGGACCCTTTGCAGGGATCCCCGTAATAAATTAAAGGTCTGCTTGAGGATTCCTCTTGTGACGGATGTGAGTATACCAAGTGATCCCCTGATAGTATTATCAGTCTATCCTCTTGATGTAAGGTCGTCTATGTTTAGAAACTATGAGCATATGCTTATTGTCATAAGACCTATTTTTTCGGGAGAAAGTATTGAGCACGCGCGGTCGCGCTGTGAGCATGTTGTTGGCAGCGAAATCAACCGGATTAATGATACTCTTAGGAGGAGGTACGATACAACTTTTGCCGAGGCGGTACTCACCCATTACGAAGTAATTACAATATCGGGGGTTCCAAGGAGGAGAGCGAGAGAAAAAGTATATAAAACGCCCCTCTCATTAGAAGCAATGAACATTAAGCAGAGATTGAAGGAAAGGCTGAGAGCTAGAAGATCAATTTTCTGAGCGTGGGAAATTATGCGAACCTCTCTATTCCGTAAGGAAAACGTCGTATTACTGTTGGGGCCCACCTATGCGGGCAAGACGTCTTTCATCGTAACCTCTTGCTGCTTTTTAAGTTACGCAGAGAAGAAGTTGAACCGGAAGATATTCGTTGAGGGACATCTTCCCGGGGTTTATAGCACCACTGATCCGCAGGAGGTATGTACAAAGACGATTCTAAGAGCAACAATAATATCAGACGAGGTTAAGTTGCGTGGGGGACGTGGGCTCCTCCGCATAGTGTCTGTTAGCGGGCACCCTCCCGAGAGCGGCGTGATTCGCGACGATATAGAGCACTTCGTTGCTGGGCTTGCCGACTCTAATCTTAGGTTTACGTTCTTCTTCGACCTCGAATACGACCTTGAGAGGCACATCACCATGTTCAACGACTTCTTTTTCCCCATAATAAATAAGGCGATAGGAAGGGATCATGTGAGAGACATCCTCCTCTACAACAAATTCTTCGTAGTTTTAAATAAGGGGGATAGAATTCTACTTGAGGGCGGTATAAGAGAGTTAGAGGACAGAGTCGAAGAGTATGAGTCGACATTTCTTGCTCTCCTCATAAAGTCCTACGATCTTCCCGAGGAGGAAGTTCTTAAGAGTTATCGCTCATATGTGACGTTCTGCAACGTTAGAGAGCATGCTAAACTGCGAGATGAAGTACGCGAACTTCTCAAGAATGCCATTCGTGCATTCTTAGATATGTGCAAACCCGTACTCGGCCCCGATGAGCATAGATCTCTCGATGGCCTCGTTGGTGAATGGCTAAGGCAGAAGTGATCACCGGCAGTGTTATCACAATATCGCTTTTTCATACCCGCTTAACTGATGCCTTACTACCATATACTATCACGCGCCTCATTACATAATCTACGGATCATTTAATATCGATTAACCTCGTATGTTCCTCTTTCAAAGTACTTACTGACAATTACACCGCGAAGGGAGAAATTTTCCAGACGAGAGCCCTCATCCTCAGTCAGTTGGGCCTAACGGATAAGGCGGCCGAGTTTATTTACAAATGCACGCTATGTGGACAGAAACGTATAATATTGCATTCGTTGCCGAGAAACTCTACCCCTGAGTTGGTAAATGACACGATAGAAAAGGGAATCCCCGGGATGTACGCAAATCTTCCACCTGAGTTGCTCAAGGGACTCAGAAAAGAAGGTCCCTAAGAATTTTGGAATATTAATGGAGTTAAAAAGAGAATGAATCTAAACAATCTATCTAATCCTCAGTGTTCGGTCTGCTACCATTTCATTTTTCATTTTAGAGGGCGACATGAACTATGCAAGAAAAAAGAGTTGGGCTTTATTTTCGCCTTGTTTTTGATTTTGTCAAGGGAGTCTAATCCTCTATGACCTTTTCATATTTCCCGCGTATGCAACACCGATGGATTAGATCGGAAAGTTTACCGATAAAGAGGTTCATGGGTGCCACTAGCTTCGTGGGCCTTACGGGTAGAGCAATATCGGTCGCAATGACCCTAGGGGCTATTTTCTTCATCGGGAGTTCGAGAACGTACTTTACATATCTTACGGCGTCTCTCCTCATGGCTTTCATTTTAGCACTGCTTCCCCTAGGGAGAACATTTTCATGCAGTAGCATAAGAGCTTTCACGGATATTCTTAGTATGTTGAGC
>Ga0190367_1000691_pt1 | contig 22821 bp, 23 predicted proteins | sample 4872181011_MG_FD_171838 | JGI IMG/M metagenome (GOLD analysis project Ga0190367, IMG submission 171838) | Hydrothermal vent microbial mat bacterial communities from Southern Trench, Guaymas Basin, Mexico - 4872-18-10-11_MG | ecosystem: Environmental > Aquatic > Marine > Hydrothermal vents >...
CTCTTATGGCTGTATCAGCGTATCTGGAGTTTAGTTTGAAGATGCTCTGAAGTTTTTGCTTCAGCTCATTTCTCGTCTTCCCTTCTTTTAGCCTATTATAAGCATATCTTACACAGCTACAGTATCTTCTCATTAAGTCATCAAGTAATTTAGCCTGGTTTTTATTAATTTCCAGTCTTTCAACTACTGTTATCTTCATGCCTTCCTCCTCTTTTGCCGTATATCCTTGAAGCAAAAGAGACTACACATTCCCCTTCTGCTTACAACATCCCTTCAATCTTTCAACCTCCTTTTTAGTTCTTCCTGGATGAGTGCAGCAATAAGTGGAAACATGATCTCATTGTGTCCTATGATGTAATATCCTTTTCCTTTTTCCTTTGTTGGTCTTTCAACAACATTAACAGTTGCTCTGTATTGTTTTATAAAATCAAGATTTATAGCAGTAAACTCATAGACATTATATCCCAGATTCCTAACAAGACTCAATGCTTTTAAAAATACCTCTGGAATAATCACAGCTGACCCCATATTTATAAATACCCCTCCTTCAAGCTCTGATACAAGCTTTGCAAATATTCTGAAATCAAGATGAGATGTCCATCCAATTGCAGCTGGATCAGCTTCTGGATGCATATGAATTATGTCTGTTCCTATTGCAACATGAACTGTAGCAGGAATTTTTAGTTCATATGCATTTGCAAGGATACTGTATTTCTTATATGGAAAATCACTTTCAGAGATCATCTTTCCTACAGCACATCCAAGACCAATCCTTTTTTTATATCCCTCAGATATTGCTCTGTTTAAAAGAACAGCTGTTTCTTCTGTCATACCAAATCTTCCACATCTTAGCTCTTCTTCAACATCTTCAGAAGTATTTCCAGCCATTGCAATCTCCAAATCATGTATAATGCATGCACCATTCATTGCAATCCCTCTGATTATCCTCTTTTTCATAAGATCAATTATAACAGGACTCAAACCAATCTTTATAGGATGTGCTCCCATTCCTAAAAGGACCATCTTTCTTGACTGGACAGCATCAGAAACCTTTTTTACTATCTGTTTCAGATCTCTTGCACAGAGGATGTCTGGAAGTGAATAAAGCCAATCCAGAAGTGTTCCACCATTCCAGGCAGATCCAAATTCTTCTACTTTTACCTTACTTTTCCTTTCTCGTATTGAATACCTCTTTATGTTCTTCAATGATATAGGTTCCATTATCTTTCCTCAAATAATAAGACCTCTACGAGATGACATATTATATGAGCTGTCATTATGTGAACTTCCTGTATCCTTTCAGTTTCACTGCTTTCTACTTTTAAAGAAAGATCAGCAATTTTTAAAAGTCTTCCTCCATCCTTTCCCGTAAAAGCAGAAGTATATATTCCCATTTTTTTTGCTGAAAGAACAGCCTGAATCACATTTTCAGATTCTCCACTTGTGCTTATTGCAAGAAGTATATCTCCAGTTTTTCCTATTGCTTCTATCTGTTTTGAAAAGATCCTGTCAAATGAATAATCATTTGCTATGCTTGTTATTACAGATGTATCAGTAGTAAGAGCTATTGCAGGAAGAGGTCTTCTTTCTATCCTGAATCTGTTTATAAATTCTGCTGCAATGTGTTGACTGTCAGCAGCACTTCCACCATTTCCACATATAAGAAGTTTTCTTCCATTTGAGAAGGCATCTGCTATTTTTTTTGCCAAAAAGATAATCTTTGATATGTTTTTCTCAATAAAGTCCTTCTTTATCCTTATGCTTTCTTCCAGGATCTTATGTATTATCTTTTCCACTTAGAACCTCTCTTATAAGCTTAGATATAGCATCTGCAACAATAGGAACTTCTTCCTTTTGGATTGTCCTTACATCAAGAACAACTCTTTCCCTTTCTACCCTGCATATAATAGGAGGATCATACAGTCTGAACCATTTTTCTATTTCATTAGAAGACATCTTTTCTGATCTTATAGAAATAACAGCTGTTTTTATGTCACAAAGAGGAAGAGCACCCCCTCCTACTTTTGAAATCCCATCAGAAATAGAAATAAAATCCTTTTTTTTACTTTCCTTTATCATCCTGAGGATCCTTTTTGCCCTTTTTCTTACACTCTCATATGGCTCGCATATCATAGAAAGTGTTGGGATCTGCTCTATTGCCATTTTCTCGTCTCTGTAAAGTCTTAGAGTCTCTTCAAGTGCTACAAGTGTAAGTTTATCAATTCTTAAAGCCCTGTTTAGCTGATTCTTTCTTATTTCTTCTATAAGCTGTTTTTTCCCAAGAATTATACCTGCCTGTGGTCCTCCAAGAAGCTTATCCCCACTGAATGTTACAATGTCTGCACCATCAGAGATTGCTTCCTGAACTGTTGGCTCTTTTTGTATTCCATACTTTGAAAGATCAACAAAACATCCACTTCCTAAGTCTTTCATTACAGGAATACCATGTCTTTTTCCAAGCTTTACGAGATCCTTTAATGGAACTTCTTCAGTAAATCCAACAATTGCAAAGTTGCTTCTGTGGACTTTAAGAAGAAGGGCTGTATCCTGATCTATAGCAGATTCATAGTCACTCAGATGTGTCTTATTTGTCGTTCCAACTTCTACCATTATAGCCCCACTTTTTTTCATAACTTCTGGAATCCTGAAAGATCCACCAATTTCAACAAGCTCTCCTCTTGATACTATAACCTTCTTTCCTTTTGCAATGGTATCTAAACAGATAAGGACAGCAGCTGCATTATTGTTTACGACCATTGCTGCCTCTGCAGATGTAAGCTCTTTTAGAAGTTCTTCTACATGAGTATATCTAAGTCCTCTTTTCCCTTTTTCTAAGTCATACTCAAGATTACTGTAAGATCCTCCTATTTCTGCTAACCTTTCTAAAACCCTTTTTGCAAGAGGTGATCTTCCAAGATTCGTATGTGTTATAACACCTGTTGCATTTATTACCCTTCTTAAACTAGGTCTGTTTATTTCATGGAATTTCTCAACAGCCCTTTTTACTATATCTTCAAAGATAATTTCTGATATCCTTTCTTCCATTATACCCTTCCTTATCTCTTCAAGAACCATCCTTATAGCCTTTACAACAATGCTTCTTGGATTTTCCCTCAAAATCTCTTTTATCTTTTCTGTTTCAAGGATCTTGTCTACAGAAGGAATCTTTCTTAAAAGCTCTTTCATCTTTCTCTTGCAAAGAAAAAAATAATCTGATATTTTATTTTCAGAAGTGGTGAGTGTAGCTCAGCTGGCAGAGCACTGGGTTGTGGCCCCAGTGGTCGAGGGTTCGAGTCCCTCCACTCACCTTTAATAGCTTTCCTTTCTTTTCTGAGATATAAATTCATACAATCTTTTTGCCATCTCTTTATTTAGCTTTTTTAAAATCTCTACTTCCTTCATTGCAGTTTCTATATCTCCCATCTGTGCCGATTCATATCCAAATCCATAATGAGCCTGAGCATCATCTGGATCAAGCTGAATTACTTTTTTAAATTCATCTGCAGCTTTTCTGTGCTGTTTAAGTATTCCATAAGCAACTCCTAAGTTAAAGTGTCCATTTATGTGATTTGGATTTATACGAACAACTTCTTTAAAGTGTTTTACAGCACCTTTTGCAATTCCTGCCCATCCATAGATCACACCCAGATTATAATGTGCTTCAAGATGATCTGGATCCAGTTTTATAACCTTTTTGAATTCCCTTACAGCTTTTACAGGCTGAAATGTCCTTTTATATTCAAGACCAAGTCTATAATGGGCATCCACAAATCCTGGTCTTATTAAAATAGCATTTTCAAATGCAGAAATAGCTTCTTCATGTCTTCCAGCATCACTGTATGCACATCCAAGCTTATAATAAGCTTCAGCACTCCTTGGATTTTCCTTAACCATCTTTTCCAGTCTTTTTATCTCATCTGACTGAGCCCATGCTATACTTATGAGAATAAAAAACAAAAAGATCCTCATCTTTTCCTCCTTCCAAACATAGTATACCATGTCATTTCATGATCAAACTCTTTTATTTTATATCCCCTTTTTTCAATAAGAAGTCTTGCTTCAGATATCTCACTTCTCAGTATTCCTGAAAAGACAAAATATTCAGCTTCTAAAAAGTCAATTATCTTTTTTATAACCTGATAGCCTATGTTAGCAATAACAAGATCAGCTTTTTCTCTTCTGATTGTTAAAGCTGCATCTTCAAGTAACACTTCAATTTTATCTTCTAACTTATTTAAATTTATGTTTTTCTTAGCAACCCTTATACAGATAGGATTTATATCCACTGCTATTACTTCTTCTGCTCCAAGTCTTGCTGAAGCAATAGCAAGTATTCCTGTTCCTGTTCCTAAATCCAGGACTTTCTTAGGCATGTATTCTTTAAAAATAAGAGAGATTGCTTTTAAAGAATCCCTTGTTGTTGGATGTAAACAGTTTCCAAAGACCACATTAGGATCAAGTATTATCACATTATCATCTTTTATCTTTTCAGTATTCCAAAAAGGAACAATAATGAATTCTCCTATCTTTATAGAATCATACATCTCTCCATGCCATTGTTCATATGGGATCTGGTATTTTTCAATAATCTTTATAGACAACTTCTTTAATCTTTCCTCTTCAGGTCTTGTAAAAAACAAAAAAGAAAGATCATCTTCAATCCAGTTTCCCAGGTAATTTTCACCCAAGAGCTTCTCCTCTCTTTCACTAATCCTTCTGTCAGCAAGATAAATATAAAGTTCCTTATATGGACATTTCATTTCCTGCAATCATGTGAGCATATCTTATAGGTTCTGGAATCCTGTATTTACAGGAATCAAGAACTATTTTTATAGCTTGAGAAAGCGTTATCCTATGACCTACTGAAACAACTATTGGCTTTACTCCTTTCCTTGTCCTGAGAACTGCCCCAACTGTTCTGTTCTTATATATAAGAGGAGACCAGGAACCTTTTTCTATTCCAGGTTCTTTATAACTTCCACAAAGCACAGATTTTGCACATCCTACAGTAGGCATATCTATAAGGACTCCTATGTGACTTGCAATTCCTATCCCTCTTGGATGAGCTATTCCCTGTCCATCAAATAAAAAAAGATCTGGAATATTCTTAAGTTTTTTTATTGCCTTAAGTATAACAGGACCTTCTCTGAAACTAAGAAATCCTGGAATATATGGAAATCTGATCTCTTTTTTTGCAATAGAAACTTCTACCTTTCTCATCTCAGGATATTCCATAACCACTATACATGCAATTCCTTTTTTTTCCTTTACTGAAACATCCACACCAGCTATAAGAGATACCTCCTTCTTTAAAGGTTCACACCTTACTTTCTTAGAAAGCCTTTCCTGGATTTTTTTTATCTTTTCTATTTTCATATTGACAAAAAGAACTTTGTTCTTATATTTTACTGAAAAAAAACAAAGGAGGTAAAGAGATGAGGAAGCTTTTAGGAATTTTTGTGTCTCTTCTTTTGGGCTTTTCCTTGTGTTATGCAAAAGGATCAGACATCCTTCCAACTCATAGCTTTAGTGCAAGCTTTGAGGCAGTTCATTTTGACTATGATCAGACAAGTGGAATTGATGTAGAAGATTACATGTATGGAACTTTTGGTGGATATACCTATCATGATCATGGGTTTATTGGAATTCCTTTGATGTTTGAGACAGATGTAGAATTTGCAACAAGCAATGATATGGATACAGACGGATGGTATCCTGATTATAGTGCTTCAGGTACACCAAGCAAGTATGTAGTTGGAGATTCTGATAATTATCTTTTGGAAGTAAGATGTCTTGTAGGATATGACTTTTCATTAGGAAAGCACATAGTAACCCCTTACATAGGATATGGCTATCGCTACTGGAATATGGACAATCCTGATCTGAGAGATCAGACTGTAGCAGGAAATCCACAAGTTCCTGGATTTGAACAGGAGACAGAGTATCACTACTCACCAATTGGAGTAAAGACAGTCTCTCCAATAAATGACAAATGGCTGTTTAAGACGATGTTTGAATTTGATCTTCTTTGGGATGGAAAGGTGGAGAAAAATATAAGTGATGCAAATTCTGCATATGGTGATACAAAATGTGAGCTTGATTTTGGAGATGGGTATGGATTCAGGTTTGCTGTTCAGCTTGAAAGAAAGATAACACAGAAGATAAGCCTTTGGCTTGAACCTTATATGAAATACTGGAACATAAAGGAATCAGATCAGGTAGGGATTCCTGGAAGTGGTTTATCTGTAGTTGAACCTAAGAATGATACGACTTGCTGGGGAATCCGTTTAGGAGGAAGTCTGAATTTCTAAATTGACAAATCAGGAAGTTTTGTTAATATTTATTAAAAAGTGGCGGTGTAGCTCAGCTGGTAGAGCATGCGGCTCATATCCGCAGGGTCACAGGTTCGAGTCCTGTCACCGCCACTTTTTTAAATACTGATGAAGCTTTACTTTAAAAAAAGGGATTTTGGTATAATTGATGAGGCTTTAGAAATAGCTGAGGATCTGACAGCAAACTTCTACAAGTTTTCTACAACACAATGGAAAAAGAGACATAAGTATGATGTAAGAACTCTTATCTCACTAAAAAAATATCAGATAACTGATAAGGCTTTTGCTGTAATATACCAGGACAAGATAAAAGACTTAAGCTGTGTTCCTCAAAAAATAGAAAATGTTTATCTTATCTGCCTTCAGGATCATCTGATACTCAGGGCTATTTTAGAAGACAAGAATCTTTCTCTTTTGCCTTTTTTGGTATATATCTTAACTCATGAGCTTGTTCATATAGTAAGATTCTGTAACTTTTATCAAAGCTTTTATTCGGAAGATAAGGAAAAAGAAGAAGAGATTGTAGACTCAATTACATTTGAGATACTGAAGTCAGTAAAACTTCCAAGGCTAAGCTATGTCTTAGAGATGTATGCGAAAGGAGGTGAAGGATATGCCAGTATATGAGTATGAATGCACGAAGTGTGGAAAGAGGATAGAAGTAATGCAGAAGTTTTCTGATCCTCCAATTGAAAGATGTGAACTGTGTGGTGGAAAGATGAAGAAGCTTATATCTCAGTGTTCTTTTCATCTTAAAGGGACGGGCTGGTATGTAACGGATTATGGATCAAAGGCTAAGCAAAAGAAAGAGAAAAAAGATAAAAAAGGAGAATAGATCATGCATCCTTTAGATGGTGAAAGAGTGCAAAACAGGATTATAAGACACTTAGACAGGCTTGAAAAGCAACAGTGGTTTCAGAGGGAAAGATTTTTTAGGTTTAAGATGGATGAGATACAAAACAAATTAATGCAGGCTCTTATTAATAACAAGATAATAGAGACAAATAATCCTACTTCTGTAGCAAAGGCACTTGCAGAAGGACTGAAAAAGGCTCTCAAAAGTTCTGATTTTGAATTTCAGTATTTTGTATCTCCTATAAGAGATCTTGTTCCAAAGCCTGATCCTATTTCTCTTTACATGACTCAATATGTCCTGGAAGTCCTTATTGATCATCCAGATGTTATTGAGATATACGGAACGGATGAACAGATATATAAGACAATAAATTCTGTATTGAGACAAAGCTATGCTGAATTTGAAAAGATAGAAAAAGAGATAATGGAACAGCTTTCACATAACAAAAACCTCATTCCTGGTTCAAGAGAGTATGAAATAGTTCTGGATCAGATGCTGAGGAAGAAATTGGGAGAACCAAAGAAGATATAGGAGTTATTAAATGAAGAAGATAGCTTTTCTTTTTCCTGGTCAAGGCTCTCAGTATGTAGGGATGGGAAAGGACATCTTTGAGAACTTTCCTTATGTAAAAGAGATATTTGAGCAAGTAGATGAAGTATGTAAAAAATCAATATCAAGGCTTTGTTTTGAAGGTCCTATAGAAGATCTGACCCTTACAGAAAATCTTCAACCAGCAATTACTGCAGTAAGTCTTGCTTGTCTTTCTGTAATCAAGGCACATGGAATAAATCCTTATGTATCAGCAGGACATAGCTTAGGAGAATACAGTGCACTTGTTTCAGCAGAAGTTATAAGCTCATATGATGCACTTAGGCTCGTTCAAAAAAGAGGAGAGCTTATGCATAAACAGTCAATGAAAAGACCTGGAGGAATGGTAGCTATAATTGGTCTCAGTATAGAAGAGGTTCAGGAAGTTGTGGAAAAGGCAAAATCTTATGGAATTATATCTGTTGCAAATCACAATACTGAAGAACAGATAGTAATTACTGGAGAAGAAAAGCCTCTTTCAGAAGCTGTTAAGATTGTGAAAGAAAAAAAAGCAAAAGCAATTCCACTAAAAGTAAGTGGTGCTTGGCATTGTGAGCTTATGAATGAAGCTGCAACTCAGTTTAGGGAATTTATAAAAGAGATAAGATTTGAAAGACCTACTTCAAAGATTATATTTAATGCAACTGCAAAAGAGGAAGAAGATCCTGAAAAGATAAAGGAGCTTATGGTAAGACAGCTTATAAGTCCTGTAAGATGGTATGACAGCATGAGAAAGATGATAAATGATGGAGTGGATATATTTGTAGAAATTGGACCAAAAAAAGTATTATCAGGTCTTTTGAAAAAGATTGATAAAAAAGTATCTGTTTATAATGTGGAAGATTCAGAAACTCTAAGAAGATTCCTTGACAACATCCTTTAACTCTTCCATGAATCTTCTTAAAAGATAAGCTGACTTTTTTCCTGGCCTTTCTTCTACTTTACTGTTTATATCCACTGCAAAGGGATTAACAGTCCTTATTGCCTCTTTTATATTATCAGGTCCAATCCCTCCTGAAAGTATAATAGGAATTCCAAATTTTTTTGCCTCTTTTGCTATTGACCAATCAAAACTTCTTCCTGTGCCTCCTTCTACTTCTTTTACATAAGTATCAAGAAGTATAGCCTTTACTTTACCTCTGTATTTTTCTATCTCACCTAAGCTAGACCTATCCTTTACTCTTATCGCCTTTATTACTCTTGGCATAAGCCTTTCACAAATCTGAGGTGATTCATCTCCATGGAGCTGGACAAGATCAAGTCCACAATATCTTATAGCATCTTCTATAAGCTGATATTCCTCATTTACGAATACTCCTACTGACTGGATAAAAGGGGGGAGAGAAGAAATTATCTCTCTTGCTTTTTCAAATGTTATTCTTCTTGGACTTTTTTTAGCAAAGATAAAGCCTATAGCATAAACTCCAAGCTCAACACATACTTTAGCATCCTCTATGTTCGTTATTCCACATACTTTTACTCTCATCTTTTAGCTGAAGCCACAATCTCTTTTACCTTTTTCCTTATATCCTTGCTTCTCATAATAGATGTTCCAACAAGGATTGCATCTATTCTTTGCTTTTTCAAAAACTCTACATCTTCTTTTTTTGATATCCCGCTTTCACTTACGATCAAAAGACCTTCTGGAATGTATTTCAGAAGTTCTGCTGTTTTTCTTATATCTACCCTGAATGTAGAAAGATCTCTGTTGTTTATTCCTATGATCTCTGCTTCACATCTTAAAGCCTTTTTAAGATCCTCTAAATCGTGTATTTCTACCAAAGGATCAAGTTCAACTTGTTTGCATATGGAAATAAACTCCTTTAGGAGATTTTCAGGAAGTATTCTTGCAATTAAAAGGATTGCATCAGCTCCAAAACTTTTTGTTTCTTCTATTTGAATAGGATCAATTATAAAGTCTTTTCTAAGAATTGGGATTGATACTTTCTTTTTCAATTCAGGAAGCCACTCTATGTTTCCCTTAAAAAACTTCTTTTCCGTAATAAGAGATATTGCCGAAGCTCCTTCTTCTTCATATATTTTTCCAATTGAAACAGGATCAGAAAGATCTCTTATCTTTCCTTCTGAGGGTGAAAAAAATTTTATTTCTGCAATAAGATCTAATCTTTCCTTCTTTGATATAGCCTTCTTAAAACTTCTTTTTTCAAAAAAATCCTCTATTTTTGGTATTCCTTTTTCTTTCAGTCTTTCTACCTCTTTTCTTTTTTCTTCTATTATCTGAGTCAGTTTGTTGTGCATCTTCTAGTAAAATCTATTAATTCATTCAGTTTTTTCATTGCTAATCCAGAATCTATTATCTTTTCAGCTATCTTTATCCCTTCTTTTATGTCCTTTGCTTTTTTTGAAAGAAAAAGAGCTGCAGCTGAATTCAAAAGAACTATGTCTCTTTTTGGTCCTTTTTCTTTTCCCTGAAATATCTCAAGTATTATCCTTGCATTTTCTTTTGAATCCCCTCCTTTTACCTCCTCAGGGCTTGCCCTTTTTATTCCAAAGTCCTCTGGTCCTATTTCAAATGTCTTTATTTTCTCCTCATAAAGATACGATATCCTTGTCCTATCACATATACTTATCTCATCCATTCCATCAAATCCACAGACTACCATAGCCCTTTTTACTCCTAATTTGAGAAGTACACAAGCTATTTTTTCTGTAAGATCAGGAGAATATACACCAAGGAGTTGTATCTTTGCACCTGCAGGATTTGTAAGAGGTCCCAGAAGATTAAATATTGTTCTTATTCCAAGTTCTTTTCTTGGAGAAGCTGCAAACCTTATTGCAGGATGATAGACTGGAGCAAAGAGAAAACCTATCCCTACTTCTTCTATACACTTCTTTACGAGTTCAGCAGAAAGATCTATCCTCACTCCTAATTCTTCAAGGAGATCAGCACTTCCACATCTGCTTGAAACTGATCTGTTTCCATGCTTTGCTACACAAACTCCAGCAGCTGCAGTAACAAATGCACATGCAGTGGATATGTTAAAAGTATTGTATCCATCTCCTCCTGTCCCACATGTATCAAGCAGATCCTCTTTTTCTACATTTACAGATAATGCCTTTTTTCTCATAGCCTTTGCTGCTCCACATATCTCTTCAGCTGTTTCTCCTTTCATCCTAAGGGCTGTTATAAATGCTGCTATTTGGGAAGGGGTAGCTTTTCCTTCCATTATAAAAGAAAAAGCAAGCTCCATTTCTTCTTCTTTAAGATCCTCTCTGTTTACAACTTTTGATATGAACTTCTTTAGCATAATGGTATTATTTAACAAATTATCTCCTCAAGAAAAAGCTTTTTATTTGTCTATGATTTCCTATGATTTATCCCATGAGAATCATTCTTTTTCTGATATTCTTATCCAATTTCTGCTATGCTGTAACTTCTGTAAGGGTAATCACTGTAAAAAGGAAAATCTTTGAATTAAATAAAGAATATGTAGGTCGTGTAGAAGCTATAAGAGAGGTATATGTAAAGTCAAGGGTTGAGGGGTATATAGAGGAAGTAAGGTTTAAAGAAGGAGATTATGTAAAGAAAGGTCAGATACTTTATGTGATAGATCAAAAGCCATATATAGCAGAAGTTGAACTAGCCAAAGCAATACTTGAAAAAGCAAAAGCTCATCTTTTTAAAGCAAGACAACATCTGAAAAGACTTCGCTCTGCATCTCCTGAAAGTGTTTCAAAGATAGATCTGGATGATGCCTTAGCAGATCTTATGCTTGCAAAAGCAGAGCTTTTAGAAGCAAAGGCAAGATTAAAGAAGGCAAAGATAAATTTAGGGTATACCTTAATAAAAGCTCCAATAGATGGCATTGTAGGAAAGTCTTTTTTAAAAGAAGGAAATCTCGTAGGACCTAATACTGGACCTTTATGCAGGATAGTTCAAATAGATCCTATAAGAGTTGTTTATTCTGTAAGTGAAAAAGACCTGGATGAGATACAGTTAAGTTTGAAGAAGATGTTTTCTGTAAAGTTAAAACTTCCAGATGGGAGCATGTATTCAGAATGTGGAGAGATAGATTTTGTTGATAATCATGTGGATCCTAAGACAGGGACAATTTCCATATGGGCAGTATTTAAAAATCCAAAAAGACTTTTAGAACCTGGAATGTATGTCATAGCTATTCCTTTCCTTAAAGAAAAAAAGGCTTTTATAACTGTTCCTCAATCTGCTGTTTTAGAGGATAAAAAAGGGAAATTTGTTCTTGTTGTTAACAGAGAAGAAGAAGTTGAAATAAGAAGGATAAAGGTATCCTTTATGGCAGGAACTGAATGGGTTGTTAAAGAAGGATTAAAGGAAGGTGAAAAGGTAATTGTTCAGGGAATATTAAAAGTGAGACCTGGACAAAAAGTAAAGGCTTTTGAGTAATGCTTGAGATATTTATAAAGAGACCTAAGCTTTCAGCTGTCATCTCAACAGTAATAACTCTTCTTGGACTTATATCCATTTTCCACATACCTACTTCCCAATATCCAGAAATAACTCCTCCTCAAATAGTAGTAACTGCTTTTTATCCTGGTGCAGATGCAAAGACACTGGAAGAGTCAGTAGCAGCTCCAATAGAAGAAGAGGTAAATGGTGTTGAAAACATGCTTTACATGTCTTCTACATGTTCAAATACAGGGATATATGTGCTTAGAGTAACATTTGCAGTAGGAACAGATCCTGACATAGATCAAATAAATCTTCAAAACAGACTTCAGTTAGCAATTCCTAAGCTTCCAAAAGAGGTCGTTGAGATTGGGTTAGAAGTGAGAAAAAGGGCTTCAGGCATTATGGCAGCAATAAGCTTTTATTCTGAAAAAAGAGACATGCTTTTTTTGAGCAACTTCGTAAGCAGATACATAAAGGATGAACTTATAAGAATCAAAGGTGTAAGTGATGTCATTATATTTGGTGAAAAGGAATACAGTATGAGGATATGGTTAGATCCAGATAGGCTAACCTCTTTAGGACTTACAGTATCTGATGTAATCAGAGCTATAAGAGAACAGAACATTCAGGCTGCACTTGGTGCTATAGGTTCTCCTCCAATAAAGGAGAATCAGAAGGTTCAGTATATTATAAGAGCAAAAGGAAGGCTAAGAGATGTTGAAGAATTTGAAAACATCATTGTCAAGACAAATGAAAAAGGAGGAATTGTAAGGATAAAGGATATTGCAAAAGTAGAGCTTGGAGCAAGGTCATATACCCATCAGTCTATTCTAAATGGAGTTCCTGCAGTGACTGTAGCAATATATAAGATGCCAGGAGCAAATTCAATAAAGACGATGGAGAAGATAAGGAAAAGATTAAAGCAGATTCCAATGCCTGAGGATATAAAATACAAGATAATCCTTGATACTACAAAATATGTAAAATGTGCAATAAGAGAAATAAGAAATACGCTTTTTTTGACCTTCTTTATCGTCATTATCGTTATTTTTATCTTTCTCAGAAACCTTCAAGCAACACTTATTCCTGCTTCTGCTGTTCCTGTTTCTATAATCGGAGTATTTCCTTTTCTTCTTATCATAGGCTATAGTGCAAATACTGTTTCACTTTTTGCTCTTATTCTTGCAATTGGACTCGTGGTTGATGACGCTATTATAGTAGTTGAGAATGTTCATAGGATAATGGAAGAAGAAGGGATTTCACCTGAAGAGGCTACTCCAAAGGCTATAAGACAGGTAATAGGTCCTATTGTTTCTACTACTTTGGTCTTACTTTCAGTATTTGTTCCTGTAGGGTTCATAAAAGGGATACCCGGAAAACTTTACAGACAGTTTGCTTTTACTATTTGCACAGCAGTCGTTATATCTTCCATATGTGCAATCAGTCTAAGTCCTGCTCTTTGTGCAACAGTTCTGAGACCTGTATCAAAAAGGAGGAGTGCAAGGATCTTTGAAAAATTCAGAAAAGGGTATGTCAGTTTATCAAGATGGCTTTTGAAGAAGCTTCCTCTTCTTTTTTCCTTTTTTATCTTTATCCTTATCATAGCATACTTTCTCTTTAAAAGACTCTCATTCAGCTTTCTTCCACCAGAAGATCAAGGATATTTTTTCTTCAATGTTCAGCTTCCAGAAAATGCATCCCTTCCAAGGACAAGCAGGATTATAATGAAACTGACAGAAGAGATAAGGAAGGTAAAAGGTGTAAGTGATGTTATAGGAGTAAGTGGATATAGTTTTTTAAGTGGAAGTGCAGACAATTTAGGATTTGGAGTGGTTATACTAAGACCTTGGAATGAAAGAAAAAAGAAAGAGCTTCATCTTTTTTCAATAATGAGAAATGTGCAGAAGATATTTTCTTCTATTCCAGATGCAGACATCTTTGCCTTTCCTCCTCCTCAGATCCTTGGTTTGGGAAAAACAGGAGGATTTGATTTAAGGATCCTTGCAAAGAAAGGTCAATCTCCTCAGGAGCTTGCTTCTGTTGTAAAGTCTTTGATCATTTCTGCAAACAAAAGTCCTGTCCTTACAAGAGTTTTTACAACTTACAGAGCAGATAGTCCGCAGATATATATAGAGATTGAAAGAAGAAAAGCAAAGATACTCAAAGTTCCAATAAGCAGGATCTATTCTACATTGCAGGCTTACTTTGGTTCATACTACATAAATGACTTTAACTTTTATGGAAGGGTTTATCAGGTAAAGATTCAGGCAAAAAGAGAATTCAGAGATGAAATAAAAGACATAAGGAGGATATATGTAAGAAGTGATTTGGGAGAGATGATTCCACTTCAAACTCTTATAAAGATCTCACATACCTTAGGTCCACCTTTTATTTATCGCTATAACCTTTTTCCAAGTGCTCAGATAAATGGAGAAGCAGCTTTTGGATTCAGTTCAGGAGATGCCATAAGAGAGATGGAAAGGATTATGAAAAGAGTTCTTCCTGAAGGTTTTTCATACGAATGGTCATCTGTGTCATTTCAGGAAATAAGGACAAAGGGACAATTAAAGAATTTGTTTTTCTTTGCTCTTATTTTCACATATCTCATCCTTGTTGCTCTTTATGAAAGCTGGCTTCTTCCTCTGGCTATAATCTTTTATGTTCCTATATCCACATTTGGTGCTCTTTTGGGATTAAATCTTCTGAGGATAAGCTTGAGTATATATGCTCAGATAGGAATCATACTTCTTATAGCCCTTGCTACAAAAAATGCTATCCTTATAGTAGAATTTGCAAGGGATAAAAAAGAAGAAGGTCTTTCAACCTTTGAAGCAGCAACAGAAGCTGCAAGGATAAGATTTAGACCTGTCCTTATGACGGCATTTACATTTATATTTGGTGTTATTCCTTTGCTTTTTTCAAAAGGAGCAGGTGCTATAAGTAGGATCCACATAGGTGCGACAGTATTCTTTGGAATGCTTATTGCAACAACAGTAGGAATATTCTTTATTCCTGGTTTTTACTTCGTAATACAGTCCTTCATAGATAAGATAAAAAGATGAGGATACTGCTTCTTCTTTTTTTCATTACAGCCTGCTCTGTTGGACCTGAATATGAACCTCAGAGAATAAAAGTTCCAAAAGATTGGGGTATTATTTCAGAAAAAGGGATAAGGGAAAAAAAGGAATTTGAGATTGGAAGATGGTGGGAGAAACTGAAAGATCCTGTATTGTCTAAGCTTATAGATTCAGCCATAAAAGGAAATCTGGACTTAAAAGTTGCTTTATCCAGACTAAGAGAGGCAAGAGCTCTTAGATTAATAGAAAAGTCTAAACTTTTCCCATGGATAGACTCTTCAGCAGCTTATACAAGGAAGAGACATCCTGAGACAGGAAAGACATCTGAGCTTTATTCAATAGATATTGATGCAAGCTGGGAAGCAGACATATTTGGAGGGATAAGAAGATCTATAGAAGAGGCAGAAGCAAGACTTTTTGCAGAAATGGAAAATGTAAAAGATGTGCTTGTAAGTCTTGTATCAGAAGTTGCAATAAATTATGTTGAGCTTAGGACTTATCAGGCAAGGCTTAAAGCTTTAAAGGCAAACATAAAAGCCCAGGAAGGAATATATAAGCTGAATCTATCAAGATTTAAGGCAGGTCTTATTGACGAACTTGCTGTTGCTCAATCAAGGTATATACTGGAAAGCACGCGAGCAAAAGTCCCTTATTTAGAAGAGCAGATAGAGAAGGTAAAAAACAGAATAGCTGTTCTTCTTGGAAAGATGCCAGCAGAATTAGAAAAAGAACTTTTTACTCCTCGTCCTATACCAAGACCTCCTGTAGAAATAGTCATAGGAATTCCTGCTTATGTCTTAAGAAACAGACCAGATGTAAGAAGGGCTGAAATGGAATTTGCTGCTGCAACATATGCTGTTGGGAAGGCAAAGGCAGATCTTTATCCTAAGGTTGATCTTTCTGGAAGTATAGGACTTGAAGCTATTGAAAAAGGAGATCTTTTCAGATGGGCTAGAAGAACCTGGTCTTTGGGAATAAGGATAACATGGAAGATATTTCATGCAAATCAACTGAGGTTAACAGTAAATGTTTACAGTGAAAGGCAAAAACAAGCTTTTTTTAAGTTTAAAAACACTGTTCTTAAGGCAATAGAAGAGGTAAGAAGTGCTATAATAGCCTATGTACAGGAGAAGAAAAGGGAAAAAGCTTTAGAAAAAGCCCTTGCTTCTGCAAAAAGGACTTACAAGCTTGCACTGGACAGATATAAAGCTGGACTTATAGATTTTACTGATGTCCTTGATGCTGAAAAAGCTGTCCAGACCTTAGAAGATCAATTAGCTGAAAGTAGAGGAAAAGTTGTCTTGAATCTTATAAGATTATACAAAGCAATTGGAGGAGGATGGCAAAGCTTCAGTCTGAAAACTTAGATCCTTTTGTCCTTGGTTCTGGAAGATACTCTACTGTTGGAATCCTCCTTACAGGTTGTGGATAAAGAGACATAAGCTGATAGATAATTTCTGGCATATCTGTAGAAACTGGAAGTCCCAAATCCTTTGCTTCTTTTGCTGTTATAGGATAATCATGGGTCCAGTGACCTTCTGTTAGCTTCTTTGCAATCTCATAACTTTTCTCTTTTCCAAATCTGTCTTCTAAAAGCTCTACTATAGCATCTTGAAGCTGTCTTATAGCCTTTTCAGCAAGATCTGCCATGATAAGTGTTTCATCACTTACATGTTCAATTGGCTTATTTTTAATAGCTTTAAGAAGAGATGGGGCTGGATACTTTCCAAGCTGTGGATCAAGAGGTCCTAAGACTGCATCAGGACTCATAACGATTCTGTCTGCTGCAAGGGCTATAAGAGTTCCTCCACTCATAGCATAATGTGGGATAAAGACCGTTACAGGAGCCCTGTGCCTTTTTAAAGCCCTTGCAATCTGTAAAGCAGCAAGGACAAGTCCTCCTGGTGTATGGATTATGATATCTAAAGGTATGTCAGGATCAGTCATATGGATTGCTCTAAGAACTTCTTCTGAATCGTGAACATCTATATATCTCATTATAGGAAAACCTAAGAAACTCATAGTCTCCTGTCTGTGAACAAGGAGAATAACCCTTGAGTTTCTTTCTGATTCAAGTTTTGATATAAGCCTTTGCCTGCTAAGCTCTATGGATTTCTGTCTGAGTATAGGTTGCAATGAGATCAGAACCAGAAAGATCCAAAAAAGATCAAATATATGCATATTATCCTACCTCCTTTTTTATAATTATATCGGCAGAAAGAAAAAAAATGTACTATTTTTTATTGATAAATTTGCATGACTTTTATAAGCTAAAAAAGAAAGATGAAAAGGAAAAGCTTAATTATTATCCTGTTACTTCTATCCTCCCTTGTTTTCATTCCTTATAAAAGCAAGACATCAGAATTTGACGACTTCTATCAAAAGATAGACCTCCTTATGGAAGTCATAAGAGAGATTCAAAAAAACTATGTAGAACCTGTTGATCCAGAAAAGCTTATATATGGAGCAATAAGAGGAATGATAAAGACACTTGATCCACATTCATCCTTTATGACAAAGGACGAATATCAAGAGCTTATGATAGAAACTAAAGGAAGTTTTACAGGAGTTGGAATAGAGATAACGATAAAAGATAATGTGCTTACTGTTGTTGCTCCTATAGAAGGAACGCCTGCCTACAGAGCAGGGATAAAACCTGGAGATAAGATCATAAAGATAAATGATAAACCGACAAAGGACATGACTCTTATGGAAGCAGTAAAGAATATAAGAGGACCAAAAGGGACAAAAGTAAAGCTTACTATACTGAGAGAAGGTGAACCAAAGCCTCTTGAGTTCGTTATAACAAGAGATGTGATTCCTATAAGGAGTGTTAAAGGATACATGTTAACTCCTCATATAGGATATGTAAGGATATCAACATTTCAGAGCAATACTTCAAAGGAGTTAAAAAAGATTTTAGAAAAACTAGAAGAAAAAGGTCTAAGAGGACTTATATTGGATCTTAGGAATGATCCTGGAGGACTTCTGAATCAGGCTGTAGAAGTTGCTGATCTTTTCCTTGATTCTGGAATTATTGTAACAACAAAAGGAAGGAGAGAAAATCAGAATATAAAAGCAGTAGCTCATAAAAACGAGAAAAAAAGGGATTATCCTATGGTAGTTCTTGTAAATGGAGGGACAGCAAGTGCTGCAGAAATCGTTGCAGGTGCTCTTCAGGACAACAGAAGAGCAATTATTGTTGGAACAAGAACTTTTGGAAAAGGATCTGTTCAAACAGTTATTCCTCTCTCTGATGGCTCTGCCTTAAGACTTACAACAGCAAGATATTACACGCCAAGTGGAAGATGTATCCAGCTGACAGGTATAGAACCGGATATTGAAGTAGAATACATTCCTCCGAGAAAGAAAAAGATAAGATTTTTAAGAGAAAAGGACCTGGGAAGAAATGTCTTGAAAGCAGAAAAGATGAAGGAAGAAGAAAAGATTGTCAGCAAAAAGGCAAAAGAACTCATAGAAAAAGACAATCAGGTAAGATTTGCTTTGAGACTCCTTGAACACTGGGACAATCTTAAGGAAGTAGTCGGAAAGAATCCATGAAGAGGTGGGCTGTAATATTTGACATGGACGGAGTTCTCATAGACAGCTATAAAGCTCACTTCCTTTCTTGGAAAAGGATGCTTAAAAGATATGGATTGGAAATGAGTGAAGAAGAATTTTCTTCTACATTTGGTCAGACAAACAGGGATATACTTTCTCGGATTTTTCCAGATCTAAAAGAAGAGGAATATGAGAAGATGGCTAATCAAAAAGAGGAGATATTTAGACAGATAATAGAAGAAGATTTTCCTGAGATGGAAGGAGCATCTGAGCTTATTGAAGAAATTCATAAAGCAGGAGGTCTTTTGGGTATAGGATCATCTGGACCTTTTGAAAATATAAAAACAGTCCTTAGAAAACTTCCTGCTGGTAGGTATTTCAGTGCAATAGTAAGTGGGAGTGAAATAAAAAAAGGAAAACCAGATCCAGAAGTGTTTCTTAAGGTTGCAGAAAAGCTAAAAATCCTTCCATCCAGATGTATTGTCATAGAAGATTCTCCTGCTGGTGTAAAAGCAGGAAAAAGAGCAGGATGTTCTGTAGTTGCTCTTACAGGAACAGTTTCTAAAGAATATCTTATGGAAGCTGATCTCATTGTAGATTCTCTGAAAGAACTTAATCCAGAGATCTTGCAGAAACTTCTTAAATGTTAGTCATTTCTGTTATTCTTGCAGCTGGAAGAGGGACAAGGATGGGATCTTATAAAAATAAGACTACCCTGTCTCTTTTTCCAGAAGAGACTGGCTATGAATATCCTATTATTTTAGAGATACTCAAGAATCTTCCCTTAGGAAAAAGGATTATCGTAGTAAATTACAGAAAAGAAGACATACTTAGAGTAACTTCAAAGCTTGATGTAACATACTGCATTCAGCCCGTGCTGAATGGGACAGGAGGAGCTGTTATTTCTGCATCTGAATTGATAAAAGAAACTGAAATGGATTATGTTTTGATAACTGTAGGAGACGCTCCCTTTGTTAAAAGACAGACTTATCTTAAGCTCATAGATAAACTTAAAGAAGATGATCTTGTCGTTCTTGGTTTTAGTTCAGAAGATAAAAGACAGTATGGAATCCTGGAGATAGAAAAGAACGCAGTAAAAAGAATAATAGAATGGAAGGTATGGAAAGATCTTTCTATTAAGGAGGAATGTCTGTGTAATGCTGGAATATATGCAGTAAAAAAAGAGATCCTTCTCAGATATATCCCTGTCCTTTCTTCAAGACCTCATACAGTAGAAAAACGGATAAATGGAAGGCTGAGAAAGATAAAGGAATATTTTTTTACAGATATAGTGGAGTATATGAATAAAGATGGATTAAAGGTTGGTTATGTAATTGCAGAAAAGGATGAAGCAATGGGAATTGATGATCCAGATAGCCTTTCATATGCAAGGAAGATTTTTATCTCTAAGAGGATTTAAGGAGCTCTGAAAGCTTCCTTAGAGAATTTCTCTGTCCCAAAGCAATAAGTATATCTCCTTCTTCTATTTTTGTCTTAGAAGAAGGGTTGAATACCATACCCCTGTCTTTTTTCCTTATAGCAACTATTATAACATCCATCTTCTGTCTTATTCCTGAATCTTCCAGTGTAACACCATTTAAAGGAGAACCTTTTCCTACTTTCAGTTCTTCCATCTCAAGTTCTATTTCTCTGTTATAAACAGTAAGTTCTAAAAATTCGGATACTGTGGGTCTTGCAATAAGATTTGCTACTCTTTGTCCTCCAACAAGATGAGGCATAATTACTCTGTCTGCTCCTACTCTGAGAAGTTTCTTATAAGTATGTTCCTCATCAGCTCTTGAGAGTATAAAAAGATTTGGATTAAGTGTTCTTGCTGTCATCGTAAGGAAAAGATTGTCTGCGTCAGATGAAAGAAGTGCAACAATCCCTTTTGCCCTTTCAATTCCTGCTTCTATGAGGATATCCTCTGCTGTTGCATCTCCTATGAGATAAGGATGTCTGTTTCTTTCTAAATCATCTTTTAGTTCTGGATTTTTTTCAATAACAAGATAAGGAATTCCTCTAAGCATAAGTTCATTTGCTACGACCTTTCCAAGCTTACCATAACCACATATTATGTAATGATCCTTTAATTCCAATTTTTTCCTCCCAAGTATAGATACAATCTGAAATTCTATCATTGTTTGAGCAAAAAGACCAAGTGTATATGCTATTACTCCAACTCCTGTAAGTATCAGAAAGATAGTAAATATCCTTCCTGAAGGAGAGATTGGCTTTATTTCCTGAAAACCAACAGTAGTAATTGTAATAACTGTCATGTAGAGTGAGTCCAAAAAATTCCATCTTTCAATGAACATATATCCTGCTGTTCCCAAAAGGATAATTCCAAAGAGTAAAAAAAATCCACGAACAATCTTCCTTTTCATTCATCTACTTTCAGGACATATATATCAGGAAAAGATCTTCCTTCTTCATTAAAATCAAGACCATATCCTATAAGAAAACCCTTTTCTACTTTAAATGCACAGTAATCTATTTCAACCTTTGCTTCTCTCCTTTCAGTTTTATCTATCAAAACACAGGTCCTTACAGATTCAGGACCTTTTTCCTCAAGGATTTTTACTACCTGAGATAAGGTTTTGCCTGTATCAACTATGTCTTCAACAACTATCACTGGTTTATCTCTTATTGGAAGCTCTATATCTTTTGTAAAAACGACTTTTCCTGGCTCCATCTTTGAACCATAACTTGCTACTCTTATAAAGTCTATCTTTACAGGAATTGTAAGCTCCCTTACCAAGTCCGTTAAAAAAAATACAGCTCCTTTAAGTATTCCAATAAGTATCGGTTCTTTTCCTTTGTAGTCTTGAGAGATTTTTCTTGCTATCTCTTTTATCCTTTTTTGAATGAGTTCCCTTGGTATAAGAAGTTCTTTTTTATACCTCATTTTTTTCATCTCCTTTTTTAATACTTTCAGGAAAAGATCTGATATGAATATCCCTTTGTGGAAAAGGTATCTCTATTCCTTCCTCTTTGAATCTTCTGAAAAGCTCAAAATAATAATCACTTATAAGTCCTGTTATAGGTCTTAGTTTTTCCATCCTGCACCATACAAGAAGAGAAAAATTAAGACTGCTTTCTCCAAATCCTTCAAACCACACTGTTATAGGATGTTCTTCATCTTCTCTTGTTGTTGGTATTTTTCTTGCCACCTCTTTTGCAATCCTTACAACCTTTTCTGGATCACTATTATATGAAACTCCAAAAGGAATCCTCAATCTCCTCCAGTCATCTCCATATGTCCATGTAGCAACCTTGTTTGATACGAGTTCAGAATTTGGGACAATTATGTCTAATCCATCATATGTCCTTATTATCGTGCTTCTTATTGAAACATCCTTTACCTTTCCCAAAAGTCCATTTTCAAGTTCTATGATATCTCCTACTTTTATACTCCTTTCTGCAAGAAGTATCAGCCCACTTATAAAGTTATTTGCAATTGTCTGAAGTCCAAAACCTATACCAACTCCAAGTGCTCCAAGTATTATAGTAATCTGACTCAGGTTTACACCAGCAGTAGAAAGTGCAATAAGAACGAGAAGGATCAGGAGAAAATAATAGCTGAGTTTTGATATAGAGTTTCCAACTCCTACGGATAAACCAAATCTTTTTATAAGAAAAGATGAAAGCTTTTTTCTTAGAAGTCTTAAAACAAATATTCCGAGACATAAAAAAAGAAAGAACTTGATTATGGCTAAAACAGTTATAACACTTCCTCCTATGCTCCAGATAGGATATGATACGACGGTCTTTAGTTTTTTAAAACAGTTCACTAATGTGTAAGAGAAGTTTTCATAAAAGCCTTTTTCTTTTTTTACGAGTGATAGGATGTATCTCGTGTTCCAGAATGTCCTTCTTGCATATGAAAGATTTTCTGAGATCTTTTCTAAAAGTCTTTCAAGGTATTTTTTGTTTAAAAGAAGTTCTTCATAAAGCTTCCTCAGTGAATCCTTAACAAGGACATCTTCCTCTGTTTTTATTTCATTCCTTATCCTT
>Ga0190367_1000692_pt1 | contig 22801 bp, 25 predicted proteins | sample 4872181011_MG_FD_171838 | JGI IMG/M metagenome (GOLD analysis project Ga0190367, IMG submission 171838) | Hydrothermal vent microbial mat bacterial communities from Southern Trench, Guaymas Basin, Mexico - 4872-18-10-11_MG | ecosystem: Environmental > Aquatic > Marine > Hydrothermal vents >...
GGCAGTGCTCGGCGATAGTGGAATTAGCCGTGTGATAGAAGGTTGTTGCTAACACTTTAGAATACCACAAGCAACGGCCTCTGGGTGGATAGGATGGACGAACTCGAGGAGGTAGCCGATGAGAAGTTGAAGAAAATCATATCATTAGTGAAGGAGGAGCTTTCAGACCCAATTCATGGTATTGACCATGTGATGCGCGTCTACCGCTTCTGCCTCGAGCTAGCCAAGCACGAAGAAGGCGTTGACATGGAAGTGCTGACGTTGGCGGCCCTTTTACATGACATCGCGAGGGAGAAAGAGTTCAAGACGACCACTGGTGAGGTAGACCACGCTGCCCTCGGAGCCGAGATGGCCGAGAGAGTGCTAAAGGAACTCGGCTGCCCGGAGGAAATAGTGGAGAAGGTAAAGCACTGCATAATCGCCCACAGGTTCAGGAGCAAGGTCAGGCCCAGGACGATCGAGGCGAAGGTATTGAGCGATGCGGATAAGCTAGATGTAATCGGCGCCATCGGCATCGCGAGGTGTTTCATGCTCGCCGGGAGAATGGGGCAGAGGATATGGTCCGACGTGCCGTTAGAGGAGTATGTGGAAGAGAACATCATTGACGGGAGGATAAAGGACTGGAGTAAGCACGCACCCAACTTGGAATTCGAGCTCAAGCTAAAACACGTGCTCGACGTGCTTTACACTGAGCGGGCTAAGGAGATAGCCAGGAAGAGAATGGAGTTCATGGCGGAGTTCTTCAGGAGGCTCAGGGAGGAGCTTGAGGGAAGGACTTAAGCCTTGAGGGCCCGGTTCAGGGACCGTGATGACTTAATCACGCGCGAAGGCCTTATCTTCCGCGTGCTGGGCTACGACCACCCAGAAGGTGCTTGGTTTTGTGAGCCCCTCTACGCCCCGTGTAGTATTTTCGGCTCCCGGGACCCCAGGGCCCCTAGACTGGCCCGTGACGGGGGCATCTACTTCAAGTTCTACGGAGATGAGGGCTGGCACTTCGTTATGGAGCATTTCCCGGCCTACAGGCTCAGGCACGAGCCCCTTGGGGCTGATTTAGTGGGCGTGAGGGAAGAGCAAGTAGCTTTGGCCAGGAGGACAGACGATGGCCTCAAGGCCCTTCTGGCCTCAGACTGCGAGGACGAGCTAATAGCGGCCCTAGTGGAGCTATTAGACGAGCTGACGTCTGAAGCCGGCCTCAGGAAAAGCGATTTCGGCGTCTTCGGCTCCCTCCTCCACGGCTTCTATCATCCTAAGCTCTCCGACCTAGATCTGGTCATCTATGGCCGGTGGACACTTAAGAAGGCTAGGGAGACCCTTAAGGCCCTTTACGCTTCCGGGGAGCGCTTTAAGAACGAGTTCGGGCCGGGATGGGCTTACAGGGGTCATAAATGGCCTTGGATCGGCCTTACTCCGAGCGAATACGCCTGGCACCAGGCCAGGAAGCTCATCTATGGCTTCTTCCTCAGCCAGGGGGCAGGGCGTTGGGTGAAATTCGAGCTAGAGCCCGTAAGGTCTTGGCCCGAGATAACGAACCGTTATGACCCGAGAGAACGCGTGAAGAAGCTGGGCTGGGCCGTGGTGAAGGCTCGCGTAGCCGATGCCTCTGAAGCGCCCTTTATGCCAGCCATTTATGACCTTGAGGATGCTGAGTTCCTAAAGGCGCCCCGTGAGCGCGCCCCGGCCCCGGAAGTGCTGCTCTGTTACGTGGAGGAGTTCAGGCTCCAGGCCTTTGAGGGCGAGGAAGTGCTAGCGGCTGGTTGGCTCGAGCGGGTAGAGGGGCCGCGGGGCGAGAGGTACCAGCTCGTCCTGACCTACGGGCCTAGATATCACGAGCAGTTCCTCAAGGCCCTGGGGCCCGCGAGGGCGTGAAGTAATCCCCTGGTCGTCCCCCGACCACGAGCCTTATCTCGCGCCTGCCATCCGGCCATAAGGCTTCCTCTAACTTGCCCCTGGCCTCTATCAGCTCGCCCTCGGAGGCGTGCTCACAGAACCTCAGCCTGAAGGACACCAGGGCCTCTGGCTCGCGGACGCCTGATAGGAGCTCCACATATTCTAGCCCGTAGCGGCAGGGCGTGAAGATGCTCTCTGAGGCGTCCGACACACTGGCCCTTACCACGGCCGTGCCGAGGTTCCTAAACCTCACCAACCCGTAGGGCTCTTGGCGCACGGCCGGGATCAGCCGCACGGAGTAGAACACGCTCTTAAAGGTACCCTGGAGCACCTTACTTGGCTCTCTGGAGAAGAAGGCCTCCATATCGTAAGGGGTATCAGCTGACCTGGCCAGGTAAATAGCCCTGAGCTCCCTGGGCCCGCAGGGGCGCGTTAAGCCCTCCTCTCTCATGGCCTTCAGGGCCCGGTAGGCTTCAGAGCAAGCTTTCTTACCGTAAAATACCAGGTCTATATCGGAGCTTTCCCTCGCCAGGCCCACGAGGACGGAGCCGGAGATGCCTATTTCCCGCCAGGCCAGGTTGGCTCTCGCCCTGACCTCCTCGGCCATCTCCAGGGCCAGCAGGCCTACCCCCGGCGCGTCACCAGAGCGCCTGAGGTCCTCCAGCCCGTCCACGGGGCTGAAGATGGCCTTAGCCTCGGCCAACGGCGGCTCGCAGAGCACATCGCCTAATACGGGGTCGCGGACCAAGTAACGCCTGAGCGGGCCAGCCAACAGAGCTAACCGCTCCTTCCAGCTGGCGAGCTTCCTGTACCTCACATCACTGCCCTGCCTGACCCTATCGCCCTTCGGGTCTGGCAGATATCGCGGGTAAGCTACTACTCGGCCCGGCGGGTGGATTAAGCCCTTGACTTCAAAAATAGCGCCCGAGGCCAGCTCCACCATGAAGCCCTCGATGGGCTCACGGGCCACCATGCTCACACGGCCAGCAGCACGTCCACCCCGGCCTTCTTAAGCGCCCTAAGCAGGGGCACGCCCACGGCGGTGGCTATGAGAGCCTGGATGACGCGGACCAAGAAGTAGATGACCGGCGCACATACGTAGTAGAACCTCACGGCCTCCACGGGCATCCCGAGGGCCGCTAAGAAGAACGCGTAAGCCATACAGCCCAGGGCTGAATCCGCCTCGTTCCCTATGAAGGAGAGAGCATAGAGCAGGCCGGTCCTAGCTGAAGCATCGTGAGCACCGGGCTCAAGATCATAGCCGCTGGCCCCGATCTTCTTCAGGCCAAGAGCCGTCGGCACGACTAAGGCGAGCGCTATCAATTTATCGAAGCTACCGGCCAATCCCACGTACCAATACGTGGCGGTGGGCAGGCAAATGGGCGAGAGCCAGTAGAGGCCTATGAGGGCCGCTAGGAGCACTAGCACGGCCTTCCACCGCCCCTTCAGCATGAGGCCTACGGCCAAGGCGTCAATCGCTGGGCAGAAGAGGGCTGGCACGCCGAAGATACTGCCAGCGCTAGGGGGCAACATCCAGGCTATGAGGGTCCCGAGGAAGGCGGCTAGGGCGCCTAGGTAAGGGCCTAGGACAATGCCGTAGAGGGGCGCTAAGGAGGCCTCTATCTCTATCTTTATCTGGCCGGTGGGGTCACCGGGCGTGGGCAGGCCGGGGAGGAGCGAGAGAGCCACGTAAAGGGCCGCGAAGACAGCTACCATGGCCACGTCCCTGGCGCTTAGCCTGGCCAACATGCCCATGCTATCGCCTCGCGGTGTAGCAAACTACACTCCGTAAAAGGCTTACGGCAGGGGGCGCCCACCTGCCTAAGGGGAGCCCTTTGAGGGAGCTGTGGCCATACGTGGTTCCCTTCCCCCTTGACGCACGAGCCCGTAAGGCGGCTTGGGAAGTGCTCTCGTCTAAGGTGGGTATGGCCATCCTGAGATCTCTCAAGCTGGGCGAGAAAAATTACCAGAAGGACATAATAGCCAAAATGCCCTTCTCCAATAAATCCGTGATATACTACTTGAAGAAGATGGTGACAGCCGGTATGCTTGAGGAAGGCACCGATAAGGTCAGGGTGAGGCTAGGCCGCGTTATCCGGGTGAAATGGTACGTGCTCACGGAGTTCGGGAAATGGCTCATACTCTTCCTCAAGGAGCCAGACCAGATAACAAGCCAAGAGGCAGAAGAAGCCATAAAAGAGCTCCTGCGCTCCTACATAAGCCGCGTCTACGAAGCCAGCATCAAGTACGGTCTTGATTTTCCTTCCCTCATAGCTACCTCCTGCCGGGAGGCTGTAAAGAAGATAGTGATCTCTTCCCCGAGGCTGGAGCCCGAAGTCGCCGTCTTCGGCTGCCCGGCCCTCGATATCTACGGCAAGCTCAGGGACTTCCCAGGCGAAGGGGAGTGCTCGCTCCTAGAGGAAACGGCTTCCTTCCCCGGCGGCATGGGGGCTAACGTAGCCGTCGCCCTGGCCAGGCTAGGCGTCAAAGTGGCTTTCGTGGGGGCAGTAGGGGAGGATTGGGCTTCCGCCATGGTGCTCAAGGCCCTGGCACGTGATGGCGTGGATATCTCGGGCGTTTACGTATGTGAGGGGCCGCTCCTCAGGACCCTCGTCATGTTCGATGAGCGGGGCTCTAGGAGGCTAATGGCCCTCAGGCTCAAGGGCGTGACCCTCTCGCCACCTGAGCTCACGGAGCGGGCCAGGGAGATACTTAAAGTGGTAAGGGGCGTTTACTTGGGCGAGATGTTTGTGGAGCTAGCCTCGGAGATAGCAGAGGAAGCTAAGCGCATGGGTAAACTCTTGATTTACAGGCCGGGCTCCCCCTACGCTAGGTTGGGCTTAGAGCGCCTGAAGGCTCCCCTCTCGCGGGCTGATATCTTCATAATCAACGAGGTCAGTTGGCGCCTCCTCAGGGCTTCCTCGCCCGGCCTAGCCGACCCCGGTGAGCTCACGGAACTCGGGCCTGAGCACGTTATATTGACCCTGGGGGAGGACGGCTGCGTCTTATACGGGCGTGGTGGGCGGGAAGAGTACTTTAAGGTCCCGGGAGCCCTCAAGGAAGCCTATCCCGTGGTGGATGAGACAGGGGCTGGCGATGCTTTCTCCTCGGGCCTCATGAAAGCCCTCCTGAGCGGGGCAAGGTTAGAGGAGGCCATAAAGTACGGGCAGGCGGCAGCAGTCATAGCTTGCTCAAGGCTGGGCGCTTACCCCTCTTTTCCGAAGGCCGAGGAAGTAGAGGAGGCCTTAAAGCTTGTCCGAGGCTGAGCCGGGCCTGAAGGAGCTGCCTAAGAGAGGCGTCTACACGCTCGTCATACGCGTGGAAGCGCCTATGGAGTTCAGAGCCGGGCGCCTGGGGAAGACCAGGCTGGAGCCAGGCTTCTACCTCTACACGGGCTCCGGCTTAGGAAAAGGAGCCTTAGGGCTGAGGGGGCGTGTGAAAAGGCATCTAGGGGCCAGGAAGAGGACCTTCTGGCACATAGATTATTTGCTGGGCCAGCCCCAGGCCTCCGTGGCGGCCGTGGTCGCCTCCCCAAGCCTTAATAAGGAGGAGTGCCGGGTGAACCGCGCCTTGATGGGAGCGCTGAGGGCGGAGGCGCCCGTTAAAGGCTTTGGCTCCTCAGATTGCCGCTCGGGCTGCCCAGCCCACTTGCTATACGTGGGCCTTGATGACCCGACGGGGCGCGTGGCAGCCGCTTACGCCGGGTTAGGCTTGAGGCCCGTGGTCCTGAGGCTTAGGCGCGAGCTGGAACAGGGGAGCGGGTGATGTCGGGCGAGGTCAGGATAAGGAAGGCCACACTCAGAGACGTGAGGCGTATGGCGGAGCTAGAGCAGACCTGTTTCAAGGACGGCTATCCCGAGGCGCTCCTAGCTTTCTTCATCACGAGCCCGAGGCACGTGGCTCTGGTGGCTGAGATCGGGGGCGTGGTGATAGGCATGGCTGTGGGCGAGCTAGAGCGCAAAGAGCACAAGCTCGTCGGGCACGTCTGGACCATAGAGGTTCTGCCGCCTTACAGGAACAGGGGCATAGGGAGACGCCTCCTAGAGGCACTGGAAAGCGAGCTGAAGGCCAGGGGCGCCGTGGAGTGCTACCTAGAGGTCAGGACGGATAACAAGCCAGCCTTACACCTCTACGAGAAGCTGGGCTATGAGCGCTTAGGCGTCCTACGCGATTACTACGGGCGGGGGAGAGATGGTTACTTCATGCGGAAGTGGTTAAGGCTAGATGAGAGCGGCTAACCCGCGATAATACATGGGAAATACGGCTTCTCGGTAAGCTATATAAATGCATTGGGCCCACCTATGAGTGGGCCCAGGAATGGCGGGACATGGCATATACTACTACTTGATCCCACCACATCTGAGTCTCTCCAGGAAACTCGATGCAAGACAGGATATTGATGAAGACAAGAAGCTCTTCATCACTATAAGAGACGATGAAGCTGCTGACCCGAAGTTCTCGGGTGGCAAGGGGGCTGGCGTGGCTAAGCTGTACAAGGCTATCGCCGACCTAAGGGCCATGGGGTTGCCCGTCGACGTCCCGTTCGCCGTCTTCCTGGTCCCCTCGTTCATAAGGAAGCTGTTGTCCTCCGACCCGCGTGTGCTCGAGAAGGTAAAGGAGCTAGAGGGCGCCTTAGCGAGGGGCGAGGAAGTCGGCAGCCTGTTGGCCGAGATAAGGCGCCTCATAATGGGCTTGAAGTTTCCGCCAGAACTGGAAAAGGCCTTGGATAAAGCTTTAGAGTTGCTGAGAGAAGAGGGCCTCAAAGCCGGGAAAGAAGAGCCCATAAGGATAGCGGTCCGCTCCAGCGGCCTGGCTGAGGACCTGCCTACCGCCTCCTTCGCTGGCCAGTACGAGACCGTGTTAAATGTGAGGATAAACGATAAGGAGGAGGTCAAGAGGGCCATACTGGAGTGCCTGGCGTCTGTCTACGGCGATAGGGTAGCCGATTACCGTCAAAAGCTGAGGGACAGGGGCATAAAGATACCCAGCGAGACAGAAATATGCGCGAGAGGGCTGTTCTCCATCATACTCCAGCTCATGGTGGATTCCGAGTGGTCGGGCGTGGGCTTCTCCATAGAGACCGAGTCGGGCAACCCGAACGTCTTCAAGTCCACAGCCTGGCTGGGCCTGGGCGAGGTAGGCGTCCGGGGAGAGGTGCCGACAGCCGAAATATACGCGGCCAAGAAAACGGACAGGAAGTTCGTGGAGATCTTCGGCAAGAAGATACCGAGTTCTGTGGTCTGCCTGGGCGTGAACCCGCCCCCCAAGCCCCAGCTGGAGAAGATGATCTGGGACCCGGAGACGGGCAGGAACGTGATGGTGAAGATAGACGAGCCCATCAACCCCAGGATAACAGATGATGCCCAGGCCTTACTCATCTCCCTGACCGTGGAACACCTAGAGCGCGTGATAGGGAAGGGCCAGCCGGTGGACGTAGAGTTCGCCTGGGAGAAAGGGCGCCTTTACCTGCTCCAGGTCAGGCCGGAGACCGTCCACGCGGCCAAGAGCAAGGCCGTGATAGAGACCTACGTGCTAGAGGAGAAGCCGCCTAAGGGCGCCTTACTGGGCACGGGCTTGAACGTGGGCACGAAGATAGCCAGTGGACCCCTCCTGCCCTTAGATTTCGGGGACCTGCCCACCGAGGAGCTAGCGGAGCGTATAGGCCTCCTGAGGCGCATACTGACCAAGATGGCCGGCGAGTTGGGCATCAAGCCCACGCTCTACACGAAGATCACCAGTCCTCCCTGGGAACCCGTGATGAAGAGGGACTTGGTATCGGGCATCATCACGGAGCTGGGCAACCGCACCAGCCACCCTGCTATCATAAGCCGCGAGGAAGGGCTTGCCTGCAGCGTGGGCACGAAAGGCCTCTCAGATCGCTTAAACGAGCTAGCGGATAGGTATTGGGGCACGGCCTGCACGAAATGCGGTTTCTGCGCCGTGGGCGAGGTAGGGAGGGACCCGCCGCCCGAGACCTGCCCTGAGTGCGGGGGCGAGCTCTTCATGGTAGTGGCTAAGGAGCCCGTCACGTTGGACTGCACTAAGGGCGAGGCTAGGATATACAAGGGCGCCCTGAAGTTCAGGGTTGATGTCCGGGAGCTACGTGAGGTGCCGAGGCCGAGGACAAAGATAGCCGTGAACTGCGGCTCCCCCATGGAGGCCCTCCATGTATCGCTCCTGCCGGGCGTGAGCAAGGTGGGCCTGGCCAGGGAGGAATTCATAGCGGCTTGGATACAGGTCCACCCCATGTTCTGCGTTGAGGCTAGCAAGGTGAAGCGCGAGGGCGGCTTCCTAGCGCCCGAAGTAGAAGAGCTCTTCCCGCCTGGCGCTGATCCAAGGGAAGAGTGGATTTATAGGCTGACGCTCGGCATGGGCCTCATAGCCGCTTCCTTCTACCCAAGGGAGGTCATACTTCGTTTCTCAGACTTCAAGACCAACGAGTACGCTACCCTGGTGGGCGCCGTTTATTACGAGCTGAGGTGCCCGAAGTGCGGCAGGGGACTGGCCCTTAAGGCGCACGAGACCTGCCCGCGATGCGGCTTGCCCGTCGAGGCCAAGAAAGTAGAGCTAGAGCCTAAGGAAGCCAATCCCATGATGGGCTGGCGGGGCGTATCGCGTTATCTAGACCCGCGCTTCAGGGAGGCCTTCATGATGGAAGTAGAAGCCATGCTGAGGTGCCACAAGAAGGGCCTCACGAACCTCGTGCCCATGTTCCCCTTCGTCAGGCACCCGGAGGAAGCCAAGCAGGTCACGGAGCTAGTACGCGAGGCCTTCGAGCGCGAGGGCCTCAAGCCCCCAAAGATGATCTTCATGGCCGAAGTACCGAGCATAGGCTTCGTGCCTTACCTCTTCAACCCCTGGTGCGATGGCTATTCCTTCGGCACGAACGACTACACGCAGCTCATCACCGGCACGGACCGTGATTCGCCTTTCCTTCCCTTCAACGAGGATATCCCCGCCGTGCGCATGGCCATCGCCACCGTGGCCGATTCGGCCCACATGGAGAATTATCAGAAGTACGGTATCTTAGGGCCAGCCGAAGGCCGAGCGAGCACGGGCGAGGGCTATCCTAAGGAGCTAGGCGTCTGCGGACAGGCGCCCAGCGACTTGCCTGGCTTCCTGAAGTTCCTAGCCGTTTACCTAGATTACGTAAGCGTGAACCCCGACGCCGTCATGAGGACGTTGGAGGAGTTGGTGAAGGCGGAGGAAGAGCTACGCCAGCTCTGCGAGCGCTGCGGCAGGGACCCGAAGAAGATAGCGCTCGAGCTCTCCAAGGAATTTGACCTCTGGGACCCCTTCGGCCGCGGCGAGCCAGGCGTGAGCGAGTTCAGGGCGCGCTGGCTGATGGCCAAGTTAGGCATAGAACCAGCCGAGGACAACTGAAGCCAGCTCCCCGTTATAATTATATATGGCTCCTGCCGTCTTCTTCCTGAGGTGGCGGGGACGCTCAACCGCCTAAAGCGGGCTTTAAGGGAGTTCGTCTTCGGCGCCACAGTCTACGACATGGCTAAGACTTTCGCCGACCTCATAAAGCACAATACCTTCGCCATCATGACAGTGGTCTTTGGGGATATGCTCGGTTATCCCGTGCCCTGCTATTACAGGCTGAAGCTCCTGCCGCTCGTCCTCACCCGGCTGGAGGCCTGGAAGACGTTCATGCTCAGGGAGAGGGACATAACCGAGAGGCTAAGGGGATGATCGTGGAAAAGGCTTTAAGGACTGTAACCTCCAATTATATGCGAGGTGGGTACATGGCTAAGGAGGCGAAGCCAGCCGAGACAGCTGGGAAGAAGGGCGGCGGCATCAAGAGGGCGTTAAAAGAGCTTGTCTACGGCATGGCCGTCCATGATATGGTCCGCTACGCCCTGAAGACGCGCATGTACCTAGAGCACCTCTTCATGCTCATAACGCTCGGCGATATGCTAGGTATCCCCCTCTTGCCGCCTTACTACTCCCTGCGCTTGCTGCCCTACGCCGTGCCGAACATAACTACTTGGAAGCGGAGGCTGTTCAGGGAGAGGGATTTCACGGACGCCCTCTACTGAGCGCCCACGGGGCCGCATGACCGATAAGGAGGTGGTGAGCCCTGCCCGAGACGATGAGGGAGTTCTTCGAGAGGAGGCCGGAGCTCAAGTGCATCATCTACGCTGGCAAGGGCGGCCTAGGCAAGACCACGTGTAGCGCGGCCACGGCCTACTGGTTGGCCATAGAGAAGGGCAAGAAATGCCTCTGCTTCAGCACTGACCCACAGGCCTCGCTGAGCGATATCTTCGAGCGCGATATCTTTGGCAAGGGTGTCCAGTCTTTCGGGCCAGGCCTCTACGTGCTCGAGATAGACGCGGACAAGCGCATAGCCGAGTACCAGGAGGAGATAAGGCGTAGGATAAAGGAGATGTACGGCATGGACCAGATACCCAAGGAGATAGACGAGTATATCAAGTCCGCGGCCGCCGAGCCAGCCATGCACGAGTCCGCCACCTACGATGCCATGGCGGAGCTCCTGGCCAAGGGCGAGTATGACTACTATATCTTTGACATGCCGCCCTTCGGCCACGGCATCCGCATGGTGAGCATGGCCTTCATCTTGGATGCCTGGATAGATAAGATAACGGAAGCCAGGAAGGAAGCCCAGAAGTACCGGGAGGCCATAGAGCTCCTCAGAGGCTCCGTGGAGCTTGAGCGCGAGGACATGATGCTCAGGGAGCTGACGGAGATAAAGGAGAAACTGGACTTCTTCAGGGACATCCTCACGGACGAGAAGCGCTCTGCCTTCTTCATGGTCATCGTGCCGGAGAAGATGGCTATACTGGACACAGAGCGCGCGCTGGATATGTTCGCTAAGTTGGACATGAAGCTGAGCGGCATCATCATAAACATGGTCTACCCCGTGGACCTGCTGAAGAGGCCAGATGTAGGGCCTTACCTACGCCACCGCATAGAGATGCAGCAGAAGTACATGGACATCATCTGGGATAAGTTTGAGGAGTACATACGCGCCGTGCTGCCCATGTATGACCGGGAGCCCAAGGGCCTGGAGATGATAGCCCGCGTAGCTAAGGACCTGTTCGGCTGGAGCCCCGAGGGGGAGGTGTGGTGGCGTGCTGGGTGAGAGGTTACGCTTCGTAGATTTCATACGCTCTAAGCCCGACCTGAAGTTCCTCTTCACCGGTGGCAAGGGAGGCGTAGGCAAGACGGTCGCAGCCGCTGGCATGGCCTATTACTTCGCCACCCAGGGCCAGAAAGTGCTCCTCGTATCGCTTAACCCCGTCCACTCGTTATCGAGCGTCTTCGGCCAGGACCTCTGGGGCGGCCAGATAAAGCCTGTGGAGGGCGTGGAGAACCTCTGGGCCTGTGAGGTAGACATAAGCGATGTGATAGAGCGTTACAGGACGCAGATAGGCAGCAGGCTCCGCGAGTTCTTCAAGTGGGCCGACATACCGATTGACCCGGAGCCCTTCATAGACATCGCCACCACCAACCCGGCCTTCGAGGAATCCGCCATGTTCGACAAGATGGTGGACATCATGCTCGAGCAGGGGCCGAACTACGACAAGATAGTGTTCGATTGCGCCGCCGTGGCCAACGCCATAAGGCTGATAGGCCTGAGCAAGATCTACACGCTCTGGCTCCAGAGGATGATAGAGAGCCGTAAGGAGGCCCTCTCACTCCGCGTGAAGCTGAGCTTCAGGAAGGAGAAGGTGATGGAAGAGATAAAGAAGGATCCACTGATGGCGGACCTCATAGCCATGGATAAGCGCATAAGGGCCGCTAAACAGCTCCTCACGGACCCGGAGCGCACGGCCTTCTTCTTCGTGACCCTCCCGCTCGCCTTGCCCATCTCGGTCGTGAAGCGCTTCATACGCATGGTGCAGGCCTTCGACATCCCGATCGGCGGCGTCATAGTGAACTGCGTGATACCCAAGAGCGTGGTGGAGCGGGGGGAGCGCTCCGAGTATATGATGAACAAGCTGAACGAGCAGGAAGGCTACTTAGCCATCATAGAGCGCGACCTAGGGCCGCTAGTGAGGGCCTACATACCGCTCTTCGAGACGGAAGTCGCCGGCGTGAACATGATAGCTAAGGTAGCAGATGCACTGATCTCGGGCGAGATGCCAGAGTGAAAAAAAAGTGAGACTGCTTTTTACCCTTTTATTCCTCGGCTGCCTCAGGCGGGGCCTTCTTGAAGCGCATGTAAGAGCGGAGGCCGTCATAGGTCACGAGGAGGCCGAGGATTATCAGCACGATGCCGAAGAGGAAGAAGATGACGTTTAACGCCATCGCGACGCCCCACCACTCGGGCTTGGCCAGTATGCCTTTGGCTATCGGCTTGCCGGCCATGATGGCCTTCAGGAAAACGAAGAACGTCTCCCATATCAGAGCGCCCTCACAGGTCACTATCATGAACACAGCCGGGGCCATGTTGAATATCGTGGGCTTCTTCACCTTAGCCAGGTAGATGCTCGCCAACAGGAGGGCTAGGCCAGCTAAGAGCTGATTAGAGCCGCCGAAGAGCAACCACAGGTTGATCCAGGCGCCCGTATAAGCGAAGATACCGCCTATGAGCAAGCAGATGGCAGAGGCCACGTACTTGTTGCCTATCCAGGCCCTCAGCACTGGCCTAGCAGCCGTGGCCTCGCCCATGGCGAGCCTGAAGAACCTAACGACCATCTGCTCCACCGTGATAGCGTATAACTCCAAGAAGGCGCCGAAGAAGGCGATAAGGTAGACGTTCTCCGGCGTGGTCAGGAACATGGGGGCCGTGAGCTTACAGGCGCCGGCCACGAAGCAGCCCCATTTCGTCACGTACTTGCCTACCTCAGCGGGCGTGAGCACCATGTAGGCAGCCAGAGCCGAGAGGGCCAGGAGGCCCTCCATGAGCATCGCGCCAGCGCCCACGGGCAGGGCATCGGTCTCCACGTCCAGCTGCCTAGCGGAGCCGCTGGAGCCCACCAGGCTGTGCCAACCAGAGATAGCGCCACAGGCGATGGAGACCATCAGGATGGGCCACACAGGCCCTACCTTGGCGTTATAGATGCCCGGTATATCGCCCGCGAAGGCCGGCTGCTGGATGGCCACGCCCGTGGCAGGCGAGATGAAGGCGGCCAAGATGATGAGTATCACGCCAGCCGTGCACGGCCAGAAGGCCGCGTAGTTCACGGGCTGCGTCCACCAGATGATGGGCGTGACGGCGCCTATGAAGCATATTATGGCCGTGATAAGCATGCCCAGCCAGAGGTAATCAGGATAGGGCATGAGCTTGGGCGCCACGGCCTGGGTGTAGCCGCCAGCCCAGATGCCTATACAGATTATTATGATACCTAAGATAGTGGCGTAAGTAATGGGCACCCTCATCCTATACATTAAGAAGCCCATTATGAGACCGGCTATGATGGTGAATATGGTCACTATCAGCGAGCCAGGCCAGAGGCAGAAGAACATGCCACACAGCAGCACGAAGACGCTGGTAATCAGGATCAGGTAGAAGATCAGGAAGCCGATGAGGGCCGTGCGTGCGCGTGGGCTGATGAGCTCGTAGGTCAGCGGCCCCATGGTCCTGCCCTCGTTGCGCACGGACATGAAGAGGGCGCTGTAATCGTGAATCCAGCCTATGAAGAAGTTGCCGATGAGCAGCCATATCAGGGCCGGGAAGAAGCCGAAGCTGAGCCCTATGAATGGGCCTAAGATCGGGCCTAAAGCGGCGATGCCCTTGAACTGGAAGCCGAAGAGCACGTACTTGCTGGTGGGGAAGAACTCTATGCCGTCCATGTACATGTGCGCTGGCGTGGCGCGCTTAGGATCTGGTTCCCAGATGTTCTTGTCGTACCACTTAGCGTACCAGAAGTAAGCTAGGCCGTAGACGATGACGCCCGCCAGTACGAAGTATAGCGGGTACCACTCTGCCATAGACCCGACCTCCGGGCTGGTTCTGTTTAACTCAAGATTTAAGACTTACGAGAAGACACACTAGGACGTGCCATGCAGTTAAGCTGGGAGTTCTCAGTCATAGTGGGCCTCGCGGTTCTGTTCATGGCCTTTTACGCCTTCGGCTCCATCTGGAATAAGAAGATACAGCGCTCCTTCTGGAGAGCGCTGAGGGAGGAACTTAAGCGCTATTCCAGGCGCGTAAGTTACAAGAGCTTTGGTTCATCGGGCTTCAAAGTGGGCTTCAAGCTCCCCTCAGGTCCGCTCACGAAAGTGGAAATATCGCTCGTACTGTTGGCTAGGGAGATGCCCCTCTACCTCTTGGCCGCTTACGCAGCGGGCCGGAGGGATAGGATGCTCGTGAAGGCCAACGTGGCCGGGAAACCGGACTTCTACCTAGAGGCACTCAGTAAGTGGACGCGCCTAAGCAGGGAAGTAAAGCTAAAGGCCGGGGAGTTCAAGCCCGTGAAGATCGGTGGCCTAGCGAAGTACATGAAGGTGTTGACCACAAACCCCGAGAAAGCCCGAGAAATCCTATCAGGACGTGTTTTTGATTACCTCATGGCTCTTAAGGACTGCTTAGAGAGGTTCTCCATTTCCAAGGCACCCCCGCACGTGATGATAGTGTGCCGCCGCGATGAAAGCAAGATAGGGGAGGCCCTCGGGCTATTGGAGAGCGCGGCCGAAGCCCTGGTCGGGCCAGCCGGGGAAGAAGGCCGAGGGACTACCCGTGGCAGGAGAGGGAGGAGATAATGAGGACCAGCGTCTTGGCGTCCTCTAAGAGCTTAGGGCCTCCCATGACCTCTATCCAGAGGAGCCTGCGCGTCTTATCGCAGAAGAAAGCCATCTCTATTAGGTACTTGGTCCTCTCGCGACCAAATATCGGTTTCTCTCGGCTGATGAGGACCATATAAGATGCCTCGTGGCCGGAGACTGTCACAATGCCCTTCTCCACCACCTTGGAGCCTGATTTCTCTTCTAGCTTCCTGAATCTCTTCACCAGGAATTTCTCAGCATCCGATGCCTTGCTGAAGACCCGGGTCTCCACCTTCAGGAGGTAAGTGCTTTCCTCGACCTCCTCGTTGACTAAGAGGGCCTTCAGCCTGCCCTTGACGACCCACCTGAAGCCGCCCCTTGGGCTCTGGGCACCTAATAAATCGCATTCAGGTGGCTCTGGCACCATCCTTAAAGCCCAGGGTTCAGGAAGTTTTAGGAAGGCAAAAGCGCCCACGCCGAACAGGGGGCTGTAGCTGGCCAAGAAGCCGGTGCGCTCTTCTCCCTCGCTCAAACTCATGCCACCACCCTTAGCTCGACCACGGGCCAGTTAAGCAATTCGGGAGGACGGGGCCTATTTTTAAAGGCCGGTAGGACCGGGGGACTGGGGCCTGGCATGGCTAGGATATACGCGCTGTTCGTGGTGAATATGGAGGGCATCGCGCTATTCTCGCGTAACCTAGCGCCCGAGAAAGTACATCCAGATTTGGTGACGAGCTTCCTCACAGCTATAAGGGAGTTAGTGAAGGAAATATCGCCTAGCTCGGAACCAGCCCTGAGGACCATAGAGGCCAGGGGCTTCACCATCATAACCGAGACTGGCGAGAAGGTCCTGGGCGCCCTCCTCTTGGACAGAGAAGACCCGCTGGCTAGGGAGTGCTTGAGGGTCATGGTGAAGGAGTTCGAGCGGCGCTTCGGCCACATGCTAGATACGTGGGACGGCGACATAACGCTCTTCGAGCCCTTTGGCGAGATTTGCGATAAAGTGCTCTCCGTAATCGCCTTGGCCTCCTACCACGTGCCTAAGCTCGGGGGCTGGGCTGAGGGCGATATCAGGGTGCCGAGGGACCTCTGGGCCGTGATGAGGCACGTAGATGGCCGGAAGACGGTGGCTGAGATAGCGCGCGAGGCGGGCCTTAGCCTGAGGGAGGCCATCGACAGAGTGAAGAAGTTAGCTGAGCTAGGGCTCGTGGAGGTAGATGTACACGAGCCCGTGAGGCTCGTCATTAAAGCTTATGAGGAGGTACTAACGGGATACCTACGCCTCCTGAGGGAGCTAGTGGGCTACGATATCGCGACCAAGTTAGTGGAAGAAGCTCTCGAAGCCTGGGGACATGGCTGGCTGGCTTACGACGATGTGTTATCGGCCCGCGACGCGGATAGGCTAGCCTGGCTCTACCAGCCTAAGGAGGTAGCCGAGATGTGTGAAGGCCTCCTGAGCCTATTGGGCCAGAAGGCCAGGCCTCTCCTAGGCGATCTGGTAGGCGCTTTAAGGGCGCTGGCGAGCAAGAAGTTAGCTAAATATAGGGGGGACCTCGAGAGGTTCGAGGCCATCGGGGGATGACCGCATGTTGTTCGAGTTATTGGCGGACCTCATCCTGGCCAGCATTTACTTAGTAGCCTGTTGTGCCTCGTTAGCCGTGAGAGCTAAACTCTCGGGGAGCTTAGCAGCCAAGAGGTTCTCTGCCATGGGCGTGGGCTGGCTCATAGGCACGGTGTTGCTCGGGGCCAAGGTAGCCCTTATCAAGGTACCGTTGGCCAGGGAATACTTGAAGCCCTCTCTCGCCTTCCTCATCGTCCAGGTGCTCGGCCTCTTGGCCGTGCAGCTCCCGGCGGTCGTAGCAGCCATAGCCCTCATCAGCTTAGCTATGCTTTATGCGCGCTACTCCTGACCGAAAATATATCCTCTGCCAACATGCGGAAAGCCTCCTCCACGTTCTCGCCTGTTTTGGCCGATGTCTCTACGAACCTCACCGGTAGGCTAAATCTCTTGGCTAGCTCCTCGCACATCCTGATGCCTTCCTCTGTGCCCACGCAGCCCTCACAGCTCCCCCTCAGGTCTATCTTGTTCCCTATCAATACGACAGCCACATCTGCCCGGCCGCAGTTCTTAACGAATTCCTCCATCCAAGAGGGAGCGTTCTCAAGCGTCTCCCTCCTCGTTATGTCGTAAACGAGCAAGGCGCCCCTAGCGCCCCTGTAGAACTCCTCTCTCACCTTCTTGAAGTGGGGTTGGCCGGCTAGGTCCCAAATCACGAACTTAACGCGCTTCCCGCCTACCTCTAGCGTCTTAGCCGCGAAATCGGCCCCTATGGTCATTATGTAAGTGGCCTTGAAGGTCTCGCCCATGAAGCGCTTCCTGAGCGTGGTCTTCCCCACGCCTCCATCGCCCATCAGCACTATTTTGAACACGTACATGGCCTAGCCCGTCCGCCCTCGCTCTACGCCCCCAGGGCCTTCTTAAACATGAGCGTTACCGGCCCAGAGTCGCCGACCACGCGATGAGAAGCTAGAAGTTTATATCCCGGGGCGGCCTCCCGCCTGGCACCAGGAGGGCGAGCGAGGTGGCGAGGGGCTTCGACCCTTACGCAGTGATAAAGTACCCCGTGATGACGGAGAAGACCATGCGCATGGTGGAGGAGGAGAATAAGCTGGTGTTCATAGTAGATCGTAGGGCCAACAAGCGCGCCATCAGGAGGGCCGTGGAAGAGCTCTTCGATGTCGAGGTCGAGAAGGTGTGGACGCTTATAACGCCCGGGGGTGAGAAGAAAGCCATAGTGAAGTTGAGGCCCGAGTACAAGGCAGCCGATGTGGCCATGAGGTTGGGCATCCTGTGAACATGTTAGAGGGAGCGTTTTTATAACCCCGGCAACACGCATGGGCCGAGCGAGGGAGCAGCGATGGGCAAGCGTATCCTGGTCCAACGCAGGGGACGTGGCAGCCCTACGTTCAGGGCTAACACGCATAAGAGGGTAGCACCAGCTAGGTACCCGCCTCTCGACGGCGGGCAGGCTACCCTGAAGGGCTTAGTGGTAGAGTTGGTCCACGACCCAGGCCGTGGTGCCCCCCTAGCCCTGATAGAATTAGAGGATGGCCGTGAGTTCTATACGGTCGCGGTAGAGGGCATGTATGAGGGCCAGATAATCGAGTACGGCCCCGGCGCCACTAATGCTATAGGCAATATAGCGCCCGTGAGCTCCATCCCGGAGGGCACCCTGATATGCAATCTCGAGCTGAGGCCAGGTGATGGCGGCAAGCTGGCTAGATCCTCGGGCGCTTACGCCACCGTGTTAGCTCACACACACGAGGGGACCATGGTGAAGCTCCCCTCTGGCCGCACCAAGCTCGTCAAGGACGCCTGTAGGGCCACTATAGGCGTGGTAGCAGCTGGCGGGCGTATAGAGAAGCCCTTCCTCAAGGCCGGCAAGAAGTTCCACTGGATGAGAGCTAAGGGCCACAAGTACCCACGCGTCCGCGGCGTGGCCATGAACGCTTGCTCCCACCCGTTCGGCGGCGGCAGGCACCAGCACCCCGGCAAACCCACGACCGTCTCCAGGCACGCGCCACCGGGCCGGAAGGTAGGCCACATAGCCGCTCGGATGACGGGCCGGAAGGAGAAGAAGACGGTAAGGCGTGGCAGGCGCTAGGGAGCAGCCGCACGTTTTCGGGCCTTAATAGATTCATGAAAGCCCCTGGGGTAACGTTCTATTATCGTGTGCTTACCCTGATGCTGTTAGGCCTAGTGCTGCCGGCATAAAAGCTAATAAAGGGCCGTGTGGGAAGGAGCCCGTCGGGGCGAGCTAGAATGCCTAAGCAATTCACCTACAAGGGCTACACGCTGGAGGAGCTCCAGAAGATGCCCATGGACGAGTTCATCAAGCTCCTGCCGGCGCGCCAGAGGCGTAGCTTACTCAGGGGTCTAACCGAGGCCCAACGTATCCTCTTAGAGAAGGTCCGTAAGGCGAAGAAGGCCATGAAGGAGGGCAAGAAGGTCGTGATAAAGACGCATGTGAGGGACATGATAATCCTGCCCGAGATGGTGGGCTTGACCATCCACGTCTATAACGGTCGTGAGTTCGTGCCCGTGGAGATAAAGCCCGAGATGATAGGCCATTACCTGGGCGAGTTCGCTATCACCTGCAAGCCCGTGAAGCACGGCGCGCCCGGCGTAGGTGCTTCTAGATCCTCTATGTACGTGCCCCTGAAGTAAGGCCGCGGGCCGGGGGCGCCATGGGCCTGCCCGCCCGCCTTACTGCCTTCTGCTTGTTAGCCCTACTCGTGCTCTTACAGCCAACTATACAAGCGCGAGCCTCAGGGGCCGTTACCCTCTTCAAGACGGATCTCGTGTACGCTTACAGCATCAACATCACTTACACGAACCTCGGGCCCACGCCCTGGCGGCTCTCAGACCTCGACGTGGCCTTCGGCCTCTTCATCAATAACTCCTGGCAGGAGGTAAGGCTGATCTGGACCTCGAGTCCCGTGGAGGAGATTGTAGAGGACGAGGATGGGAACCTCTGGGCCGTACTAGATGTGCCGGATCGGGTGTTGGAGCCCGGGGAGGCGCTGACCCTCTCAGCTAAATACGAGATAGTATCTAGGCCCAGGGAGGCGCCTGAGGTAAGCGTGAGTGCCTCCGGGAGCCTGAGCGATATATCAGCGGACCTGAGGGCCTGTTATTGCGGCAGGGCCGCCTGCTGGCCCACGGGTAATAGGGAGCTAAGATCACTGGCCCTCAGCCTGGCCGCCAACCATACGAATGTCTTGGAGATAGTAGCGGCCTTCATATCTTGGATATACGAGCATATAAGGTATAGCTCCCTGGACGTGCCTCGTTACCCCAACGAAACTTACGCGGGTCGGGCCGGCGACTGTGATGACCAGGCCAACCTCTTGATAACGCTCTGCAGGATAGTGGGCATACCGGCTTACCTCCAGATAGGCTGCATCTACCTGCCCAGCCCTGCCCCCTCGCGCTCTAAGGCCTGGGGAGGCCATTACGAGGCGTGGATCAAGTCTGTGGGCTGGCACGGCTGGGCCGTGGTGTACGTGCCGCCGTGGGGTTGGTTGCCCGTCGACTTAACGATGTCCTTAGGCTCAGCTGAGGACCCGCTAAGCGCTCTGACCACGGCTGTGATATGGTCCCAGCACACCATTCTGGCCAGGGAGATAAGGAACACGGATTACGTTGGCCTGACCAGGGCCGCCAAGAAGCGCGTGATGAACTCGGGCCTCTACATCAGGGAGGAAGAGGCCTTAGAGCTCGTTGAGGAAGTGGTCAGGCCGGAGTACGTCGCCCAGGCGGTCAAGGTGATTGCCCCTTACCTGGCCTTGACCATGGCGGTGTTAGCCATCACGGCGCTGGCGGTGGGGTTGGTGTTGGTGAGGAGGAAGCACGAGCACCAGTATTACTACCCGGGCTACCCGGCCCTCGGTAGCACGCCGATCCAGGTCGCGAAAGCCTAGAGAGCGCCGAACTCCTCATACCACTCGTAGTAGAGCCTCACCATGTTGGGCTTCACGCTCGGCCTCCGGCGCCTTATGGCTCTTATGAAGTCGTCCCTAGCCACGGGCCTAGGCTTAGTGCCGGGCTTAAGCGCCCTCCCGCTCTCGAAGAGTTCTCTCACGGTCGAGTAATACGCGTCTAAGCAGATGTCCTTGATGTCGTTGCCCGTGTAGCCCTCCGTCATGTGGGCTAACTCCTCGAAGTTAACGTCCGCGTCCAAGCGGATGCCGCGCGTGTAGAGCCTGAATAAGCCCACACGGGCTTCAAAGTTCGGAGGAGGCACGAGGATGCGCTTCTGGAAGCGCCTTATGAAAGGCCAATCCAGGTTCCAGGGCTTATTCGTAGCCCCTATGACGTAAACGTGTAACTTCTGCGATTTATCGTTGATGCCGTCCATCTCGCGTAAGAACTGGTTGCGGACGCGTACCTCGCCGCCTACCTCGTTGTTATAAGTCCCGAAGAGCGAGTCCACTTCATCTATGAATATTATGGCCGGCTTACCGGATCTAGCCGTCTCCCTGGCCTTAGAGAAAAGCCTGGCCACGTTCTTCTCCGCCTCGCCTAACCACTTATTCATTATGTCAGCACCAGATACCTCTATGAATTCCGCATCTATCTCGTGCGCCACGGCGCTGGCCAAGAGTGTCTTGCCACAACCGGGCGGGCCGAAGAGGAGTATGCCGCGCGGCCAGCCGTGGGGGAAAAGGTCAGGCCTCAGCACAGGGTAGACTATGGCCTCTTTTATGGCCCTCTTGGCTTCTTCTAAGTCCACTATATCATCCCAGCCGATACCGGGCTTCTTCTCCTTCTCGCGCCTGAACCCGTAGGCCTGGGAAAGCTCCGCCTGCTTTTCCTCTTGGCGTCCCTGGGAAGAAGGCTTAATGCTCTCTACAAATACCTCGGGGCCGGGGGGCTCCTTAAGCTTCCTCAACTCCTTAACGCGGCGCTTGTAGGCCCTCAGGCGGGCCTCGTAGACGCGGCTTAAGCTAGAGCTAGCCCCCATTCTCACCAACTTTTCCAAGGCGATGATGGCCCTAAGGTACATCTTTATGGCCTGGTCCACGTGCCCCTGCTTGTCAAGCTCGACAGCCCTGGACGCGTAAGAAGCCGCTATCCTCTCTAGGTCCTTAACCAACAAGGCCCCTCACCACCCCCTGACCTTTATCATCCCCTTGGCCTCGAGCTTCCTCAGGGCCTCGCGGACGTCTTCTTCGGGGAGCCCTAGCTCCTTAGCACAACGAGCAAGGTTCAGCTTCCCGCCCTCCCTCAAGCGGTCACATATGTACCTGTAGACTAGGTCTTCCACGTCCTTACGCTCGGCGTCCTCATAATTCGGGCCTTCTAGCGATATAGCCACGGGCTCCGGCAGGCTGGATCGGCTAACCTCGCGGCCTGAGGGCGGGCTGGGCAGCTCCTTGCTCAGGTCGGCCTCCAGGGCCTTCTCTAATTCCTCTATCACGGGCGAGGAGGCCTCGTTTATGGAGCGGAACCTCTCCATGAGCGAATCTACGGCCAACTCGCTTATATCGGCCATGCTCAGCTTCTCCAACATCTCGTTGACCTGACGCTGGAGCTCCTCCACGTAGTTCGCGACCCAGGGCATGAATTCGCGTACTTTCTTCGCTCTCTCGCGCACCACGGGTATAGAGGGCCCTATGTACTGCCAGGCCATGATGAACTCCCTGCAGCTTATCAACATGACCTTGAGTTGGAGGACGTAGGCCTCTATCCTGTAGGTCAGCTTGAGGGCTGCTCTCACGCCAGCGATGTGGCAGGCGTAAACGGTGGCCTTCAGCTCATCCTTCTCCTGCTCGTAAGCGACCTTGTAGAGTTCTAAGTAATATCGCTCTTTATTCCTCAGGTCCCTTATGACGCGCTTTACCTTGAGCTCTACATCCCTTAAGGCGATTATGAGGGAATTAAGGGCTTCTAAATCATGCCGCGAGAGCTTCGGCATCCCCTTCGACTTCAACGTTTATCGGCCCTCCCTTCCTCTCTCCGTCCCCGGGGCTAGGCCCCGCTTGCCTCTCACCCTCGAGCATGGCCAACAGCTCCCTCTTGGCCTCCAAGAGGCCATCGCGCTCGGCCACCAACTTCTTTAGGTCGGCCATCATTATCTTCATGGACGCCCTGTAGACCTCGTCCGGCACGTTGCCCATCTCGTGCTCGACTTCTAGGCAGGCCATGCCGCGTTGGATGTCCCTTATCTGCTCCACGCACCTATCGCAGGCATCGCCGATCTTCTTCAGCAGGTACCTGGCCTCGGCCTCGAGCAGGCTGAGGGACCTATCTAAGTCCCTATTCATCTCCTCTATAGCGTCTGAGCCCACGCCCTCCTTCAGTCCGAAGAGCAGGGCTTCCTCGTGCTTGAGCAAGGCCAGGCGGCGGCGCAGGGAGCTCACGCGCTTCTTGAGGCTGGAGCGTACTACGACCTCCGAGCCCGCTAGCAGCACGTCCGAGAGCCTGTAGCGCCTAACGCGCCCATCCCCCATCCTGACCAAGAGCCAAGCCATATCGCCTCTGTCGTCGGCTAAGAGGGAGACCACCATGCCGACCTGGCGGCCCCACTCGTCGCGCACCATCTTGCCTATGAGCTCGGCAGGGTTCGCGGGCGTCATCATAGTATCTCACCTCCCGCCTTCTTGGCCCTCTGGCGTAGCCCCGCCTGGCCCAGGAGGTCTGGCTCGGGGAGGTCAGGGAGGCCTAGGTCGG
>Ga0190367_1000694_pt1 | contig 22759 bp, 28 predicted proteins | sample 4872181011_MG_FD_171838 | JGI IMG/M metagenome (GOLD analysis project Ga0190367, IMG submission 171838) | Hydrothermal vent microbial mat bacterial communities from Southern Trench, Guaymas Basin, Mexico - 4872-18-10-11_MG | ecosystem: Environmental > Aquatic > Marine > Hydrothermal vents >...
TTCTTCAACCTGCTTTGAGGATGCATCAGAAATATTGCCTATAACCTGAATACCTCCACTTCTCCGATACATTATCTTTACTTTAACCTTGGGTTCCTTTAGCGTAATTTTATACTCGTTCAGAAGCTTCACTATAACGTTCAACTGGTATAAGGGATCGCCCGATAAATCCACCATAATTATTAATGCGTCGGCATTTCTACAAAGGGCCATCACCTGCGGAGTCCACCCCAGCGATTTTGCCTCTGCCAGTAGAGCTGGTGCTTCAACTAGCTGAAAGTATACATCCTTATAAAGAAAAATCCCTGGAATAGGCTTTTTGGTAGTATAGGGCTCTGGAGAGACCTCGGGTTTAGCTGCTGTAAGCAACCTCAAGAATGAACTTTTACCTACGTTTGTTAAGCCTATAATTACTGCCTGTACATCACCCTCCTTTTTCACCATAAAACTACTCTTTTTGCCTCCCTTAGCCTTCTTCCTCTCTAGCTCAATTTCTCTCTTTAATAACGCTATTTGCCTTCTGATATGTGATACGAGCTTCTGAGTACCTTTATGTTTCGGTATGGCTGATAGAAACTCCTCTAACGCTTTTATTTTCTCTCTCTTATCTCTAGCCTCTATAACTTTTATCCATTTAGCCCTCGCTTTTGCAGGGAGATTTGCGGGCATGTTCCTTCAGGATAAGGGTGGTTGAAGAACATACAATAAGTTAAAGTAAGGGATTTTATAATCTTCCGTTGATCATTAAGGAGGAGGTAAACTATGTTAGAAAACATCTATGTAGATTCTAACGTTTTTCCTTTTGGAGGCTATGAGAGAATATGGGAAAAGGCTAGAATAGTAATTCTAGGAGTTCCATACGACTCTACCTCCAGCTATAGACCAGGTTCAAGATTTGGACCTAATGTTATACGGCTTGCCGCCGCTAATGTGGAATCATATAGCCTCAGAGCCGGACTTGATGTCGATGAAATTGATGGAATATATGATTGGGGAGATTTAGTAGTAACACACGACGTCAAAACAACTCTGAAAAGGGTAACTGACGCAGTAGCTGATATAATTTCCGTAAAAAAGTTTCCTTTAATTTTAGGCGGAGAACACACGATAACATATGGAGTAATTAATGGATTGGAAGAACATGTAAGCAATGCCTTTACGTTAGTGGTATTCGACGCACACTTAGATTTACGGAATGAATACCCTCCTGGTGATCCATTAACTCATGCTACAGTTTTACGTCGTATACATGAAAATTTTAGATCCAAAATTGATAAAATTATAATTCTCGGCATGCGGGCAGTCTCAAAAGAGGAAATAAATTATTTACAGCAGAATAAGGGGGAGTTATTAGCTATAACCTCCTTGGATATTATGCAAGAGAAAGAGGAACCATTATCCGTTCTCGATACTCTTAGAGGAAAAGACATGTATCTATCAATAGACGTTGACGTTGTAGATCCAGCATTTGCACCTGGAGTTAGCAATCCCGAAATAGAAGGTATAGATCCATCCCATTTGTTGGACTTATTGAAACTAGTATTTGAAAAATGCCGTAGAATAATTGGAGCAGATATTGTAGAATATAATCCAGTATACGATAAATCTGGAGTTACAGCTGTTCTTGTAGCCAAGCTTATTTATGAGATTGTAGCCATGACACACGTATGGCGAAAGATATAGTTTCAGAAAATACTCATTTTAATCTGTTCGAACTCTTTTAGCTACCTGTGGACGACTTTTAAGTATTATCCTGTATCCACAGAATGGACACTGAAGACCTAGGTGCCTAAGTGCATCTATATTGCTCTTCTCGAACTTTCTACCGCAACGCATACATTCGTATATTATACCAGCCTTCCATAAATTATAGGACATAGGAACTAATTTTACTATGGTATTTTATATAGTTATTGGCATAGTCGCAAGATCATAAGATATATTGCTTAGGTAAAGTTTATTTTAAGGCTTTATACAAAATTACCTTAAGAATTATCGGAGGTAGCTTCATGAAGATACCGAAGTGCGAATATGTTAAATGTGATAGAAAAGCGAGTATTTATGTATTATTAAACAATAAGCAACTGGCATTTTGCGATGAACATTATAGGAAACTAATAAGTTTACTGACTAAAATAGCTCTCTTGAAGAATGCAGCAGAATTGGAGAATGTAAAGGTTAAGAGGGAGGGAAAGAAAGTTAGATTCGTCTCTAAGGTGAAAGTTCCGAGAAAGATGCCTCGAATATCTAGTAGGTATATCGGTCTAGTTCGAGAATATATGGGTACTTATACGAGAAAATAATCGAAAACTAAGCCATTATTGATAAAATCTCTACCAGCTGTGTTATCCTCTTCTTTAACTCCTCATAATCTTCCTCGCTTATTTCTCCTCTATCGTACGATTCCTTTAGTTTCTCCGCTCTCTCCTTTAACTCGTCTATGTCAGTTATATGTGGTCTTTTTTCTATTCTCTCCTTCATTTTTGCTATTTTGCTGGATATATCCGAAAGGATTCTGTTTAACTCTTTGGATATTTCTGAGCATTTATTCTTAGTACTGGAAAAAAGCTCCGATTGCTTAGCATAAGTTTCTGAATCGATAATTCCTATCTCCATTTTTACATTAAGTTCCTCTATTTTTTCATCGCAAAAACTCATTATACCATTATTTTCCGCCAATAACTCAAGTATTCTGAATTTAAGCGCCTCACATGCATCGAGAAACTCCTTACCCTTACTTACGTATGTACTCCATAACTCTTCTAACTCATCAAAGAACTTGGTTATTTCATCATATTTTAAAGAAACCTCTTTTAATGACGATTCTATTTGACTTAAAAGATTAGGTTCAGACATTTAGCTCGCCCCCTAAGATGATCTTTTAATCCTCTCCAGTTCATTCTCTATTTCCCTCTTTATCTTCTCGTATAGTTGCTTATCTATCTTGCCTTGGTTAAACATGTCCTCAAGCTTTGCTAAGCTCAATTGTAACTTTCCGATATCCCATTTTAGCTCTTCTAGCTTCACTCTTTGAACATGCGGATTTATAGCTTCCTCTAGCCTTTCAGTCTCCTGTATTAAGAATACTTTCTCCTCCTCATACCTCTTCATTCTCTCCTTAAGCTTTTCTAAACGCCTATTATGATCGTCTAACGATATAAGCCCCAGCTCGTATTCTATCCTAGTCTTATTTATCTCCGAATTAAGAGCCACCAATATTCTATCGACCGCATTTAATCTTCCTATAACAATATCTTTAAATGCCATCCACTCATTAAGGACCTTGCTTACTTCCTCCTCGTAATTCTTCCATAAATTATCCAGTATACTGATGTTGTTTTCAAGTCTACTCACACTTTCCTTAAATGCGTCCATTAGATCTTTTTCTTTAACTTCCCTAGCTACAACGCCAGCCTTTACTGTTTCTTCCTTTTGTATAGATTCACCCTTACGGTATAGGTTATATCTCGGACAAAGATTATAGTCAGCCAAACAAATATCCGGTTTCAAAATTACCTCATTGTTATAGCCACAGACGTACTCTCCACGCTCATTTTTATAAAGTAAGGGACACACTAGGCTCATCAATCAGTATTGTATGATCCATACTAATAATTCTTACCTTTAAGTTTAAGGAAAGACTAAAATAGTTACGTGCTAGAAGACATTAATGTGAAAGAATTAAGATGTGAGGAATGCGGTAGCCCGAATGTAGTGGCTAGAATTATGGGAAAATACTATTGCTTTAAATGTGGTAGCAAAATTGTCAAGGAACACTTAAGAAAACAAATTTCTATTATGAAGGAGAAGGGATTAATATTTGATGAATATGAGGCTAATTTAGAGAATGCAGAATCTAACTAGTGTCCTCCTTTGCTTCTTTTACCCTCATGCCTCTTCTTTAATTCCCTTTCCTTTTGTTTTCTTTTCCATTTATATCTATGTGTATACCTTAGTTTGATAGAAACTAATCCCCTCACTTTTCTACCTGCTTTTGTTAAGCCTCTAAATACTCTACCCTTCTTACGTTTTACAACCATCTTTTTCGGTAAAGTTGGCTCAGGAGGAAGAATTTCACCTTTCCTAACTTTCTCCAGCCATTCTCTTAAAGCTTTTACGTTTTCTTCATACTTAGTTTTTCTACGCTCATCCACGTATATACCTAATTTACGTGCCTCCCTTACCGATAAACCAAGCTCTGATATTTCAGGCACTGAGTATCCTCGAGCCTTTTTATACTCCTTTGGTGGCACACCACCATGTTTTATTAACATAGGAACCTTAACTATTGGCTCTGGGGGAGACAATATTACCTTATTAGCTTCCTCTGTCATGGCAACGACCTCTTAACTTATCTCCCATAGAGGATAATATTAACTTTTTCCTCGCCTTAAATCTCCTATCGATTAATATCGTTTGTGATCCATTCCAGTAAGGCTAGAATTCACCGTTTCCTCGAATAAATCTTCGAAATTTTCTCCCTAGCTATCAATATTAATACTCCACCTATAATAAGTCCTGTAATAAAAGCAATTATAGATACCGCTATGCTTAAATTTAGGAAGGATTCGTAGGATCCCGACTCTAGAAGACCATAGAGGATTTTGGTGAGAACTAGAGTAACTATGCCTAAAACTGAAATGATCGCTAACATTAAGATGCTATAGTTAAATTCTAGTTCGTACATTATCATATAAGCTAGAATTGCCAGTGACTGTATAATTATAGGAATCATTGCAAGTTTAACGAGTTTTATGGACTTCTCGACGGTAACGGCCATTGGACTTGCATACATGTTTACCCCTCATCTTCCTATTAAGAACGTGACGCTATTAATTATACTTACCGATATCGTTGTCGCTATAATAACTATGGCTGCTCTCTCACGAAACTTTTTAACACCTTCAACCTTTAATATGATATATTTAATTGTCATCGCTATAATGGATAGAAACCATACATCCTGCCCCCCGAAATAGAAAAAGATTGGAGAAAAAGGGTTTAATGGAATGCTTGGCTTAATAATTTTTAATAATGACATAATAATTGGTGAAAAGGTAGCAATAGAAAAATTGAATATATCTTTATAGCATAAAGCCCCAATATCCTCTCCCATTAAAGCTTGGAGTATCATGCTTACATCTAGAGGTATACTCACACATCCCCCTAGAAAAGATAATATTAGGCATGGGAATGCGGATGCGGCTATAAACGTTAAAATTCTAGCTAACGAGGAAGAAACTTCTAACTTTCTGTTTATCGAATAGTATTGCAGAAGAACGTATGGAGCTAATAACTGTACTGGCTGTATTAAAATAAAGTATAACTTATGAAGCGTGTCAGCCTCGATGTTTACGTATGGGGAGAAGAACTTAGAAATTATCCCCAGTAATAGCAGCTGCGGTAATAAAAAACCATATAGCTGAAGATTACATCTAGCCATAGCGTTAAATGAGACTTGCATAAAGAGAGGAATCATTATAAGAACTTGAATAGATAGGAAAAATAGAAAGAAAACAAAATATATAACGACAAATAAATCACTTGACATCAGAAAGAAAAACGGAATAAATACCATCATACTAATTCCCAAAAGCACCATTGCATGACGAAGACTTAGAAAGACGCCGAATTTATGAAAGAATCTACCATATTGTACATTTAAATAAACTATTGTTAAAAAACTCGCTACTGCAGTGCCTATAGATAGTCCCAGCACTAGCACTAGAGGAAATGTACTTCCCGATACCACATAGCTCCAGTAATCCCCCTTTACTAACGCTATAATTGGATACGTAATTACTCCTGTTAAGAGAAAATCTAAATTGAAGATGAGCATAAATAATACGACTTGAACATAATATACTATACTTTGAGTACCCAGAAAAGAGTCCAGAAGGTTAGCTAATAACATTATAAAGAATATAACGAGAAAATTTACTAATATTTTTGACTTAAGTTTCTTAGTATGAGAGAGGAATAACATTACTTTTACATCTGGCGGGCTTTCCTCAAGCATACTTACATAGGCTGGTGCGATAAGATTAACTAATGCAATAATAGCCATAATGTTTGATACTAAAAGCCCTGAGATTAAAAATGCCTCTTCGTTACCGTAGTTGGATGCCGAGTAAGAGTTAAAACACATTATATTCAATGGTGATGTTAAGAAAAAGTATAGCATGGTTAATGAAATAAGATCAAATATAACTGTGCGAGATCTTCTGCGACCCTTAATGCAGACAATAATAAATAATGTGTAGGTAAATGCAAGATATAACTTAGAAGTAAATGATAAATCTAAAGCCGATAATAGTGTAAGGATGATATTTACTGATACTGCGAGAGATAACGCTATAATGCATCTAATAGTTGCTTGACCCATACTTCACCCTCGACTTACGCATTTTTTCCTTAATCCTCATGTACCTTCCGAGATAAGGACATCCTTTTCCCCCGTTCATGCAGTACTCAATTAATCTGTCCTTAAGTCTATACCAGTCTTCCGGGCTTTGGAGTATACATCTAGTTCCTCTAGCCGTTTCCCTAAAAAATATACACTTATTGTTTTTCATCTCGCTACCCTAACGCCGATGAACTTAGACTATGCTAAAGCTCTTCTCGTACTTATCGTTATCGTACTCGATAAGAAAAAGATATGCTTCCTACCTTTCTAACTAATAAAATATATAAGTATCCCTGTCTAAAGAAAAGCAATAAACCTCGAGAGAATGGTGTTCTTTATGAGTCTAAACATTGAGTCATTAAAGAAAAGAGAGAAAGAAGTTGAGGAGCTACTTTCTCACCTTAAAAGCGAAAAAGAACAAATAGAAGAGAAACTTGAGAAAATTAAGAAAAAGGAGGATGAAATATATCAAAAATTAAGTAAAAGCCGAGATCCTGTAGAAGTAAGTCGCCTGGAAATTCTTCTACAGAAGGCGTCTAGCCTTAGGAAAAAGGAGGAAGAAAAGCTTGAAGAGGTTCTTAGAAAAATCAGAGGAGCTGAAAGAGAACTGAATGAAATAAGAAGAAAGCTTGAGATTATAACTCCTAAGAAAGTAAAGTGGGTAGTCGAATACGAAGGATCCTCAAAGAGATAGCTATTGTTCGTAAATGATAGCTTCGTAGACCTTATCTTTACTATTGTTTTAAAGAGAAAGTATATTATTGCTACCCATAGGAAATATAGAGATAATCCAATAATTGTTCTAAGTGTACTGATCCTTATAGTATTCATAATAACTTCTTCGACAAATACCATTATTGCTAATAAAATAAGCCAGAGTAATACTATTATACCTCCTAGTGTAATAATGGCATTCCTCAAGGTCTTCTTCACATAATCACCATCATTATGCTACTAACTAATGCTAGAAAACTAGCTACCATCTCCAAGTAGAAGAATACATTCACTATCTCCTTTTCACTAAGCGGTCCTGTTATCAGAAGTATAGCTCTGGTAAGTGTTACGGGTGCCTTTGAATCTTCATTTGCCCTTAACTTATAATCACTTGTCATTATAACGGGAGGAATTTTTATTTTGCTCTTTTCCTTAAAACCTTTAATTGAAGCTACAACACATAAAGCATTAATTATATGCGGTAGTAGGGCTATCATAACGACAAACTCTAGCCTAGCTAATACAGCTATTCCTCCTAACGCCGCTCCCACTAATAGGCTTCCATTATTCCCTGAAAAAACCTTTGAAGGATACTTATTATAGGGGTAGTATCCCAATAATGCCCCTAAAAGGCTTGAACCAAAAATGAGACCTAGACTGCTGTCCAATAAAGCACTTGATATCATGATAACCCCTGATATGGTTCCACAAGTCATCGGTAATACTCCATTGAAAGCTTCAAGCATATTAACGGCATTTGCAGGTCCTGCTATTGCTAGCGGTAGTAGAAACCAGTATACTATGGTTAGCCTTAGTTGACCTAATATGGGAACTCTTGGCCTGCCCAGATTAAGCTTAGCAGGATCATACATATATGCTACAATCACAGGCGTGATTATTAACACGGTCACTAGAGTTTTAGTTATTCCGCTCAGTGTTTTTACGTCATCTAATAGCCCTATAATGAAAGCCAAAGTAATAATGCCTAAAAAAAGTAGTATTTCAAACCCATACTCCTTTGCGATAACGTACTGTATAAGCAGCGACGATAACATTCCGAGTAGCAGTGCTAGCCCTCCTAATGACGGAATAAGGGGATTTCCTTCTTTATGTATATCGGGCGTTATAATATTAAACTTGTAAGCCAGCTTGTTAGATAACGGCACTGCAATAACTGTTACTGTAAAAGAACTAATCATCCCTGCAATCGAGGATATGATAATGTTTAAGTTCAATCCTATCTCCTCTTTTTCCCCCGCATTCTACTAGTTACGCAGAAGACAATAAGCGGAAAAACTACAGTAGCATCGCCGTACACCGTGACGTGTTTTGCCTCGGGATTAATTTTGCCCCAGGTAATTGCTTCCCTTGTTTTAGCTCCGCTTAGGCTTCCATCCCATTCGGGTGCCGTCGTTATGTAGATTGCATAACTTAATCCACCCTTAAACTGACTCCACCATATGAGATGATGCTTACTTATCCCCCCTCCTAAGACTATTCCTCCAAGCTTCTTCGAACTAAATATTATCTCAGATACTTTCTTCATGTCAGAAAGCACATCAATTACTATTTTCTCCTTCCTACTTTGCAGAGATAGTTTTTCATTATATGTGAATATACTCATGCCAAAAGCTGAATCAACTATGCCCGGTGCAAAGACAGGAACGTTCATTTCATAGGCTTTCCTTAAGATTGAATTATCATCCTTAATTCTCTTACCTACCTCTCGCGCAATCTCGCTCGGGCTCCATATTCGCTTCTCACTATACAACTCTTCAAAAAGAGCATGCGTAAATTCCTCAACCAAGACCCCATAATTTTCATATGGTATGAAAACATTCCCTAGCCTATGGATTTTTAACCTAGCTAACATTCTATCATCTACTTCAAAGGTGCCCTGAAAGTATTTTCCTCCAATGCTTCTAGCAATGTCGTGATCAAATGTGCCCCCAGTCGTTATTATCACATCTACGTAGCCTTTTGATATAAAATCTGCAATTACAGACCGTAAGCCCGTTGCTACAAGGTTTGCAGTAAAGGACATAATTATCTTGCAATCTGTGTCGCTGAGCATCTGGAAAAGATAATCAACTGCACGTGCTATCATTGTGGCTGTAAATCCGCCCATTCTGGAATAGTAATCTATAAGATCCGGAATACTGAAAACTTCCTGTAAGGAGTCTTCTATGGGTTTTCTGAGTAGCTTCTTCCTTATATCCTGCGAGTTATCCTCCTTACTCATAGTCTTTCACATAGAGATAGATTTTATGTTTCCTCCAACCATCCTCAACTTCAATTACCTTCTTAGGATTCCACCCTAATACTTCAAAGTCATGAGATACTACTCGCGCTCCAGGTTTAAGCTCCCTCTCTAGCTTAGGTTTTAGCTTCTCATTTACGCTAGTTAATAAGTAAAGGGTAACGACGTCTGCCTCACTAATGTCAACTTCAAAGAAATTTCCATGAATTAAAAGAATCCTATCCTCTAAACCTAGGTTCTTTATTTTAGTCATGCATCTTTCTATAAGATCCTTTCTTATCTCTATACCTACAGCTTTCGCTCCAAATTCTTTAGCCGCTATTATGAGAATCCTTCCGTCACCACATCCTAGATCATAAATAGTTTCTCCGGGTTTAACACCAGCTAGCTTTAGCATTTCTCTAATTACCTTCTCAGGAGTTGGTACGAATGGTACTGTGGGGATATATGTCATTTCACCCCACCGCTTCACCGTTAATCTTTAGAACACATGCATATTAACTTTATTAGCCTCCCTTCACGCTCATCCCTGAGAAAAGGTGGTAAAGCTGAAGAAATATGTTACATTAGTGACCGAAAAACAGGCTTATATAGGTCACAGGTACAGAGTAATAATTAGTTCCTTCTGTAAAAAATGCAAATTATATAGGATATGCGTTGGTAATTTAAAAGAAAATATAGTGTATGAAGTAGTTAATGTTAGAAGGAAGACCCATTTATGCCCATATTTAGGGGTTAAAATGAAAGTTGTCGAAGTTATAGAAAGACCGACCGAAATAATAGTTAAGGAAAACATAGCTGTCGAAGGTGTAACAGTTAGGTACAGCCCTGTTAGATGTAAAGAAAAATCTTGCAGATATCATAAGCTATGTGGGCATCCGGGGTTTTCTGCTGGCGAAAAAATCAGAATTATCAAAGTTTATGACGAACAAATAACGTGTCGGATAGGTTATAGGTTGAGAAAAGTTTTAGTGGTTAGGGAGTAGGTTTACTTGATTTCTCTTCTTTCCGTATTTTTATTCTTTCAATAAACTCTACTGTTGATATTTCCTTAAAGAACTTCGATATATCTCTTGCAATTCCGCTTTTCAGCAGACCTATATTGGAGTACCTCAAAACGTCCTCGGGCAGAATTATTTTAATCTTCGTTTTAGCTACTTGAACCTTTATTTTATCTAACGGTAATCCTTTAATCCATCTATGTACTAATCCGGCTACCTTTTCCTCGGGCTTCTCCAATTTCTTTAAGATCTTTACTTCATAAACTAGCGTTTTTCCAGCAAGGGGATGATTAAAATCTACTACTACTCGTCCTCCACCTACGCTTTTTATGATACCTTTTCTTCCACCTATTTCAACCTCAGAGTTTATTCTAGGAATTATTCCTCTTCTAGATAGTTCTCTTGCAGGTATGGTTCTAATTTTTGAAGGATCTCTTTTCCCGAATGCTTTTTCGGGAGGTAATTCTATAGTTGCCTCTGTTCCTGCATCAAATTTCTGTATCTCATCCTCTAGTCCCTTCAGAAACCAGCCCTCGCCTATAACCATTAGTTCTGGGCCATAAATTCTGTTTTCATCATATATATCGGCCTTTTTTGCTTCATCCTCTATTGTTGTGTCTATTACTTTGTTTTCATCTTTGATTTTAACTGTGTAATCGATTAATATGAAATCTCCGACGGCAAGAGGCATATTGCATCCCCGTTGGCGATAAAACACCGGTATAGAAATATTAAATTTTCCCTTGTGCTAAAAAGGGAGGGGGATAAAATTGTCGCAAGCCTTGTATGTGGGAAGATTTCAGCCCTTTCATTTAGGCCATTTAAATGCTCTTAAGTGGATACTTGAGAGGCATGACACCGTTATAATAGGTATAGGCAGTGCTCAGTATTCTTATACTTTTAGAAACCCGTTTACCTTAGGAGAAAGACTAGAGATGATATGGAGAGTATTAAAGTCTCGAGGTTTACTTGACAGATGCATTATTTGCGCAATACCTGACACAGATTCTAGACATTCATTATGGGTTTCTCAGGTCAGGATGTACTCTCCAAGATTTGATGTAGTTTATACAAATGACCCACTCTCAATAATGCTGTTTGAAGATGCCGGAATTCCTGTTAGACCGATACCCTATTTTGAAAGAGAGAAATATTCAGCTACGAAAATAAGGGAATTAATAGCCATGAAGAAGGCATGGAGAAGCCTAGTGCCTAAGGAAGTGGCAGAGTACATCGAAGCTATAGGTGGCGTAGAAAGAATTAGGGGCTTATGGCTCATCAGGAATTCCAGAAAATAGGCTTCTAAAATAAAATTCAATTTATTCCTTAGGTGGCTCCTTTCATTCAATTATTATATTATCAGGAGAGAAACCTAGCTCAACTAGTACTTTCTTCACCTTGCTCCTGTGGTCACCTTGTAGTTCTATTCTTCCGTTCTTAGCTGTTCCTCCGCATGCAAATCTCGATTTCAGTTCAGTAGCCAACTTTTTGAGGTCCACACTTTTCTCATCTATTCCGTCTATTATAGTTACATCTCTTCTTCTATGTCTTCTCTCCAGTCTAACTCTTATAACTTGTTGCTCCTTGTATATTTCTTCGTACTTTAGTATTTCTTCCGGAATACCCCTAATAATATCTAGTTCCTCGCTCATTCTGTTCCCTTGAGGTTATTACATACTACTTTTCTCCGTTAGAGTATATTAATTTTTCTAGCCGTATGAGGAAATGTTAATCGTAGGCTTCTGTAAAGAAAGCTAGCTTAAAAGGGGATTATAACTTTAAGTGCCTGTATTTTCTATCTCTCGCTATTTTACGCATAATTTTTTTCAAGCCATAATATGCCTTAAGGAGATCCCTTACATCCTTGGTTGAAACTCCAGCGCCTCTTGCTATTCTCTGAATCCTTGACCTATCTATTATTTGAGGATTTAAAAGCTCCTCTTTAGTCATCGACTTTAACGCTGCTATCCACTTATCTATTTTCTCTTCGCTGGCTACGTCGATATCCGCAGGAAGCTTCCCTAACATCGGGGAAGGAAGAAGATCGAGAAGCTTACGTAGAGGTCCCATTCTTCTTATGCTCTCTAGCTGCTCCATTAAATCGTAAAGCGTGATCTTACCCTTTCTTAATGCCTCCATTCTCCTTTGACTTAATACTTCATAAGCCTTGAATCTTTCAATAACAGCCTTTAAATCTCCGAATCCTAACAGTCTATTAACGAAAGCTGGAGGATCAAATACCTCGAATTCATCTATCTTCTCTCCTGTTCCAATGAACTTTATCTGTGCTCCTGTGGCTACTACTGCAGTTAATGCGCCTCCGCCCTTAGCGGAGCCATCTAACTTAGTAACTATTATTGAACCTATTGGAGAAACTTCGTGGAAAGCTTTAGCTTGACTCTTAGCAGACTTACCCATAGTTCCATCTATTACCAGTATTACTTCATCCGGAGAAACGGATTTAACTATACTCTTCATCTCAAGCAGAAGTTCCTTTTCATTTTTATGTCTTCCTGCAGTATCGATTATTATTACATCAACATTATCGTCGGAAGAAAAGTGTTTTACGCCCTTAATAGCCAGATCTATAGCCGAGATACTTGTGTTTTTCTCTCCAAAGAACGGTACATTTATTTGTTCGGCTAGCTGCTTTAATTGATCATAAGCTCCTGGTCTAAAGTTATCAGCACATACTAATGCGGGATTATATCCTTTCTTTTTGAGGTAGTATGCTAGCTTGGCTGCCGTCGTAGTTTTGCCGGATCCCTGTATACCGACGAGAAGAATAATGTAAGGTTTCTTACCCTTAATTGTCAGTTCAGCTCTTCTCTCGCCTCCAAGTATCCTTACTAGCTCCTCGTACACTATTTTTAACGCTAAGTCTCTCCTAGTGAAGCCTGGCGGAGGCTCTTCCTTTTTTAACCTCCTCTCTATTCTTTTAGAAAGTTCAAGTACGAGCTCCACGTCTACATCGGCAAGAAGTAGGGCTCGCTGTATATCCCTTATAACTTCTTTAATTGTTCTTTCATCAATAAAAATTGCACCTCTTAACCTATCTATAGCTTTCCTCAAATTCTTGCTAAGTTCCACTAGCATAAAGCTGTATTCCCTCCCGTGTAGAATAGATAGAATCTAGTAGGATATAAATGTGAGCTGCCCTCAAGATGCTCTAAAGGTGAAGTACTATAGTTTTAAGCTATGGATAAGGCTTTTTAGTTGCAAGCAGAGATAAAATAATACCCTACATCACAGGTGAAATCGTTGAGGATGGTATTAAATGAGGGGGATAGATTAAAGGTTGAAGGTCCTGCATCGGTAATGTTGAGGGAGGGAGATGTTAGCATTTTGGGGAAAAAGTTGCGAGTAAGGGAACAGGTTACAATCGCTAAATCTAAAATAGTCCTATTAGAGGCAGAGGCAAAAAGCATAGTGGAGGTAAATCTAGGAGATGAAGGTAAAATCGAGAAAATAGAAGATCCTGTAGTACCATATGAGTGGAGAGTAGCCGCAGAAAACATCCTTAAGGAGAAAATGCCTATTAAAGTTATAGTTCTCGGCGGAGTTGATACCGGAAAGAACGCGTTTACTACCTATTTATCCAATTTAGCCATAGCAAGAAAATTAAGAGTATTAGTAATAGATGAAGACTTAGGTCAGTCCGAATTTAGCCCACCTACTACAATAGGCATGGCTTTAATTAAGAGAGCAATTACTTCGCTTTCTAGAGCGAAAAGTATGGAGATGTATTTTGTAGGATCAACAAATCCTATGGGCGTTATACATAGGGTTATGATCGGAATAAAACATCTGCTCGAGAAAGCTGAGCAACACGGCTATGATATCCTCATAATAAATACTGATGGATGGGTTTACGGTGATGAAGCAAGAGATTTCAAGCTTGGGATAATAGAGGTAGTGAGACCTGATATTATCGTAGCTATACAGAGAGTTAACGAAATAGAACACCTTCTGATGCCTTTCACTTCACAAAAGTGGGTTAAAATAATTAGGCTACTAACTCCGCCCTCATTTAAGCAGAGAACTCTGGAGGATAGGAAGCTCATAAGGGAATCCATGTATAGAAAAGTATTCTCCAACAGCAGAATAGTGAAAACATCCCTCGAGGATGTATCGATTATGTATTCATTCTATGCCAGTTCATTCCCTCTAAATAAAAGTGACATGCATCAGCTAGTCAAAATCTTAGGCGAAGAGCCGATCTATGGAGGAAGAATACCGGAAGGACTGGTGCTTGTTTTAAAGCGCGCCCCCGATGAACAGAAGCTGGAGACAATTAAAAGCGTATTTAATGTCGGTGAAATAAAAGTCATTAGGTGTGGTATGGAACGAGGAATAATAGCTGGACTTTACGATTCAAACGGCAATTTTGTGGGCTTGGGAGTAATTAAAGAGATTGACTATAGAAAGAGAATAGTTAAGTTATTAGTTAACACAGAGAATGAGATAGCCATGATTAAACTTGGAAAAATAAAGCTCGACGAAAATTTCAGGGAGAGAGCAAAGATTCCTCTCTGGTATATATAAAATTTTGACGGATGAGAACATGTCCCTACTTAGAAGTTTTCTCGAAGAGCTTTTTAATAGAAATGAGGCTGAAGAAGTAAGTACAAGGCTATCGGTTAATGTTGAAGTTACAAGATACATACTGTCGACGAGTGTGAAGAAGACAATTGTTTTTAAAAACATTATTGGTTATGAAAATTTTAGAGTTTTAAGCAATCTTGTATCCACAAGAGAGAAATTCCTTTTAGCACTGGGAATAAATGACTCTATAAACTTATTTTCTAGCCTCATTTCATCGTGCGAAAGACCTCTAAAACCGAAGGAAGTGGAATCAGCTGAATTTATGGAAAATGTATCATTTAGCCTTAATGACATACCTATTCTTAAGTACTTCAAAAATGATGGAGGAAAATATATTACTAGCGGAATAATTATAGCTAAGGATCCTGAGCTAGAATTTCAGAATGCATCATTCCATAGAATGATGCTATTAGATGATAGACATTTAGTCGTAAGGATAGTTCCGAGGCACCTTCATAGAATCTATAGCAAATACAAGAGAAAGGGACTCGATACACCAGTAGCTATTGTGATAGGTGTTCATCCAGCCATTTTGTTAGCTGCTGCGTCTTCTCCACGCTACGGAATCGACGAGCTACATGTAGCCAATCGATTAACGAACGATAAAGTTAGGACCGTATATATGCAGGATGTAGAACTGTTCGTGCCTCATGATGCCGAAATCGTGATACTCGGAAGGATACTACATGATAAATATGCCGAAGAAGGACCATTCGTAGACATTACAGGAACATACGACATTATCCGACGACAACCAGTCATAGAAATTAATAAGATTCTCTTTAGAACAAATGCTTTATACCATGCAATAGTCCCTGCTTCAGCGGAACATAGATCCCTCATGGGTCTTTATAGGGAAGCACTTATATGGAGATATGTCAGCAACATAGTGCCTTCAGTTAAAGATGTAGTCCTTACAAATGGAGGATGCGGATGGCTACACTGTGTAATCTCGATCAAGAAGGAAAGAGAAGGTGACGCAAAAAACGTTATCCTAGCGGCGTTTGCAGCACATCCATCCTTAAAAGCTGTAGTCGTAGTTGATGACGACATAGATGCTAGAAATCCCACCGAGGTAGAGTGGGCAATAGCCACAAGATACCAACCAGCCGAGGATACAATAATACTTTCTGGTGTAAGAGGCTCAAGCCTAGACCCATCATCAAATCAGGAAAAATTACTGACATCTAAAATAGGCATAGATGCGACAAGACCATTGGACAAGGATTATAAGGTATTCAAAAAAGTGACAATAGATGAATGATATAGAAAAGGGGTTCTGGATTAAGTATACAATATCTGATATACCAGATCAGGTTCCATTGTCTCAACTAAGAGAAATAGTTCTAAAATCAATTCTCAGCCTTCCTTTATGTGATAAGTTCAAGAGAAAAAACATAAGACTAAACATCCGGATTAAATTAATTGATGAAAAGAAAACTTTTGTTCCTCCTCTATCATGCGGATATATTGTTCCAAACACCTTAACTGAGAAATTTAATGAATTAGTTTTCATCATTCACGCAGAGTATAGTTCTACGTCTTCTCGAAAGAGAAAGGATATATTTATCTTAAAACCAATAGTCAGATCTAATAATATTAGAAAGGAAATCTTAGTTTATATTAAACACAAGGAAGGCATGCTCTTAATGTATCCCCTCATTTTATTCAATATATTAAGAAACGAGGTAATAAAAAATATAAGAGACTACATAGCTTCCGAGCATTAATTAATCACGATGATCCTATCTCCTTGGCCACAATTTCTGAGACTACCTGATATACTATTTTACCATCAACTTTTCCGCGAAATACCTTCATAACCTCCCCCATGACAATATTCACAGCTTTTTCCCTCCTAGCGATAAGATTATTCCTCTTTTCTTTGATTACTTGCCGTACATAGCTTTTTAATTCATCTAGAGAAATCTTGCGAAGACCTAGCTTCTCAATAACAGCATTTACATCCATATCAGGATTTTCACATAGTTCCTTCAGTATTTCCGGTAATGCCTCTTTAGCTATTATACCTTTATCGAGGAGAAGAAATGTATCAATTATCTTTTCGTCTTCAAGACTTTCGATGTCAAAGCCCCTTCTTCTGAGGTCCTTCATCACGCCCTCAAGGACATACGCAATAAATGATGGCTGAACATTCTTAGTGGCGTTGACTATTTTTTCAAATAAATCTAGCCTATAAGATCTAAGCATAAGTTTGGCTAAATCTTCACTCAGTCTGTATTCAGTTATAAATTTCCTGAATTTTTTGTCTGGTGTTTCGGGCAACTGACCCCTAATCTTCGCTATTAACTCATTTGTCACGGTAAAGGGTCTAATATCGGTCTCTGGATACATCCTAGCTGCACCGGGTCTTGGACGAGTGAAATGCGTTGTTCCATCGGGATTAGCACTGCGCGTCTCCTCGGGGACCCCATCGAGTGCCTCAATTATTCTTTCTAGAACTACCTCTACAGCCTTTTCTACCTTGTCTTTTGGACCAGCAAGGATTATATAGGCATCGTTTTCATTCAGCGCTAACATTTCCCTAATTTTCTCATCTTCCTTGGACGATATACCATATGCGGGCATTTCATCGCTATGAATTATGCCCCCTAGCCCCGTCCAGTAGCGGACTCTATCCGCTATTTCCGTTCCGAATCTTCTTCCAGGTTGTATCTCGAAACCTAAAACTCCACGCATTTTAGGGACTTTTAACCCGTATACAACTCCACCCTTCTTCAAAATGTTTTTAATAACTCTAGACTTCGTATTTTCAAACACCGATGAAATATCTAAATGTTTCACTTCTTTCATTATCCTATCTTTCGTGAGGCCACGCTTCCTAAGAATATCTCTTATTTCCAGTAGCTTTAGCTGTCTTAGCGCTTCATATTCAACAACCTTACTTATTAACTCCAGTTTTTGCACGCCCTTTATTTCTATCTTTGCACCACCTTTTATCGATACATTTATATCCTGACGAATTGTTCCTAGACCTCTTTTTACTCTTCCTGTTATTCTCAGAAGCTGCCCTATCTTAAAGGCTACCTCTTCTGCTTCTTGAGGTGTTTCAATTACGGGAGCAGTAGCAATTTCTATTAGAGGGATACCTAATCTATCTAACCTATAGTATACCTTATTATTTTTCTCTAGAACTTTTCTCGCTGCATCCTCCTCTAAGCATATAGTTTGAATAAGCACTTTCTTCCCGCCTATGTTTATTTCACCGCCTAACGCTATGAGAGCTGTTCTCTGAAATCCCGTGGTATTAGACCCATCTATAACTATTTTTCTCATAACCTGTATTTCATCTACTATTTTTGCATTTAGAAGAAGAGCTATCATTAAAGCTATCTCAACGGCTTCCCTATTAATATCATGTGGTGGTTCTTCATCCATTTCAACAAGACAAGTGTTTTCTACATATCCCTCATAAACGTACGTCCGCCCACGTTTAAATTCGAAGAGAGCAGCAGGATCTATCTCTCCAAGTTCGCTCATTGTTGGTCTTAATCTTCTGAAGAATGTAAAATCTGGTTTATCTCTCCTCAGGACTGTAGGACAAGAACAGAATAATTTTTCGGATGTATTAAGCATTTGATGGAACTCCAGACCACATTTTAGTCCTACTTCCTTAAAGTTGATTTTCATAAACTCTCACCTTATCTAAATTCGCTTCTTTTACTAATTTCATATGCTATGTTCTTCAACATTAGATAACGCACCTTCTGCATATCTCTAGTCTTATCAAGTATCCAGCTTAACTTAACAAACGCCGTTTCTGGCAACATATCCTCGCATGGAATAACTCCTAGCTTTAATAGCTCTATGCCTCTACTGTATACATTAAGATTAACCCTGCCCCATATACATTGAGAAGTTATTGCTATAGGTATATTTTCATGAATAGCACGGTCTATGGATTTAAGTAGCTGTTTTCCTACATGTCCTAGGCCCGTAGCTTCAATAACTATTCCATGATATCCTCGATCTATTAGAAAATCGATTATTTCAGGGTTCATGCCAGGATAGAATTTAATTAGCGCTACCTTGTCATCAAAACCATTAACAAATTCTACCTCGTCTCTCTTAACTCTAGGTTTGTATTGTTTTTCGAGAAGTTTTATCTCTTTTCCTTGTACTATAGCTAGAGGGGGAGAGTTTATGGATTTAAACGCATCTCTTCTACTAGTATGACATTTTCGAACTCTTGTTCCCCTATGTACGTGAGCGTAGGAGTCACTAGATTCGGCATGCATAACTACTACTACTTCGCCGAATGGGGCGTAAAGTGTTGTCACAAAAGCTGATATTAAATTAAGAGCGGTATCCGAGGAGGGTCTATCAGAAGATCTTTGAGCACCGACTAGTACTACTGGGTATGGTAGTTTTTGTAGCACAAAACTTAATGCAGCAGCAGTATATCCCATAGTATCGGTACCATGAAAGATAACTATACCTTCAGCGCCATTCTCTATATGCTTATAAACGCATTCAGCTATCTTCTCCCAAATTTTTGGATTCATATCTTCACTAAAGATATTGAAGAGAAGATCTACATTTATCCTCGCTAAACCGGATAGTTCCGGAACTAACGAATAGATATCTTCAGGGGAAAAGGTAGGGTATACCGCTCCTGTTGTATAATCTATACGTGAAGCTATCGTTCCTCCGGTCCCTATAATCGTAACTGTAGGCAGATCTTCTGGTACTGGATGCTTAATAGGCACCTCCGGAAGGTATTTTTTCCTTGCCTTTTTTACCAGCCATATATCATCTATGTTTACTATATTGATACCGATATTATATCCGTTATCAAGCTTAAGGATTAAGCAGTCTCTATCTCCTACATAGGGTCTGGGTAGAAGAATCCCCTCTAAATGTAATGTTTTATACTTTACTCCTATTCTGTCAAATATTTCAATACCCTTTTTCTTTAGTAGTGTCTTAACCCTATCTGAATAGTTATCTTCATTCATCGTAGCTCACTCTATGAAATTGTTTCAAAGACTACCCCGACATTATCGAGCAGCATATACTTAACTTAACATCCTAGATAAATTTGTTAAGATGAAAGTGAGAAAGAGATGCTCTATATTTTCAATCTCCATCGGTATAATTAAGCCTCCAGCATATGTATGTCCCCCTCCTTCCCCCTCGAATACCCGTAGTAGCATGGGTATTAATTTTCCACCCATATCTAGCCCCGTAGCTTCATAAAACTTCTCGCTGGAACGTAGGATAATCCTAGTCTTCTCATTTTTCTCTCTACTGAATACTATAGCTAAGTCTGCTCCAGAGTTAATGAGCATGTTCGCTACGTCAGCCTGTGATGTACTTACATACGTAGCTACTATCAGCAAGTCTGCTACCTTATAGAATTTACATCTCTGGTAAGCTTTTATCATAGCTATTTTTTCTGACAACCCCTTATCCACGTGAAGTGCATTTAGTACTTTCTGATAATCTATACCTCCTCTTGAAATAATTTCGTAGGCTATCCTAAAGAGATTAGCGGAAGATATCTTAAATCTTCGGCTATCAGCTATAGCCCCAGCTAATACTAGATACCTACTTATACATGAAAGCTCTATTCCAAGCTCCTCAGATATTCTATATATAATTATACATGCCGCAGGTTCATTAAGTATGATTTTTCCCCATAGAAATTCCTCGAATCCCCTATCAGCCTTATGGTGATCTATAACTAAAATTCGTTTTCTATACTTTAGTACTTCATCGCTTAATGAACCTACTTGAACAGGCGACTGCACATCAACGAGTATTATGCCATCCGAAGAAGGAATTTTATCAGAGTAATAGAACGGCAGGGGTATATTTGATTTATTTAGAAAAACACGTGTCCTATAGCTAATTCCATTGGGAAACACCAAATAGACTACTTTTCTTTCATAATATTTTTCAATTATTTCCTTAAGGACATATGCGCTAGAAAAACTATCTATATCTGCATTTACATGAGACACTATTGAGATTTTACTTAATTTCCTAGTGAAAGCCTCTATGATATTCGAAATACTCATTTTTTCACTATTTTATACTCTTTATAGCCTAACTTCTTTAATAGGGCGTCCGCATACTCTATTGCCTCATCGGCTATCGCATTAATCTTGCTTTTAGTTTTCTCGTAGATAAAGGGTGTTGTGACTACGTGTAAGTCTAAGGTTAATACTATAACTTTTGTAGCTGGATTCTGCTCTACATCTACTATTACATCTATTGCGTAGGCTTTATCTATACCCAGTTCCTCACGTATTCTCAAGTTTATATATTTCAGTATTTTTTCACAAATTTCCTTGGTATCAACTTTTTTATTCTTCATAGAGTCTAAGCCTTTGATCCTGCAGCCATTTCTCTACGAATTTCATTATTAAGCTCTTCGATTTCCTTTCTAACGATTTTTTCCTGTTTATCGAGAGTCCTCATACTTGCCTCTGCAAGCTCCTTTTCCTCGGAAAGCTTTTCAACCACTTCCACTTTTTTCATGGGAATCATTACTTGACCTACTATTCTATAGACTATTTCCTCATCCTTTAATTTAGATAGTTCCTCCAAGGCATTATTAATTTCGCTTAGTCTTACATGCCACTGCTGTTTTCTTAAAATTATAGCGTTTAACTGATCCTGTAGTTGACGTAACCTCTGAATCTGAGCACGAACTTTAGCTGGAATTTCAGCCGACATCAGCCATTTACCTCTGCTATTCTCAGTGTTCAAAAGGTCTTAAAGAAACTATAAAAGCATTTCGTTAAGTAACTTCTTATTAGAAATATGAGCTAATCCCTCAGCAATATTTCCTTTGAACGGATAGGAACATGGTCTTTACAAGTTTAAATTTAACAAAAGCGAATGTTTTAGTACCTACTGTTAATCAAGACTTACCCGGCGGAAAATTTATAGCCAACAGATTGTAAAGTTTTAGGAGGCACGAGGGATTCAGCCTTGAGAAAGAGCAAGGAAAAAGGTAAGTCGCACTCCACGAGGCCTGCAAGATTAGGTCCTCCATCATGGGTCAAGTATACTCCTGAGCAGGTAGAGGGGTTAGTAGTTGAGTTAGCAACAAAGGGGTATCCTCCTTCAATGATAGGTCTAATACTGAGAGACAGCTACGGAATACCCTTAGTTAAACAGGTAACGGGTAAGAAAATAACTCAAATATTGAAAGAACATGGCCTTCTACCTCAGCTTCCTGAAGACTTAAGCAATTTAATTAAACGAGCTGCTAGGATAAGAAGACACCTTGAAGAACATCCAAAAGATTACCATTCAAAAAGAGGTCTACAGTTAATAGAATCGAAAATTAGGCGACTGGCGAAATATTACAAGAGAAAAGGTATACTGCCTAAAAACTGGGAGTATAAACCAGAAAAAATAAGCTTTATCTAAAAAGGATCTACAGATAGATTAAGAAAAACCTTAATCTATAATAAAGCCAAGAATTATTATAGAGAGAATACTATGGCATACGAGATACCAGAGAAACATAATATCTTCATCGCAGAGATATCAAAATTGGCAGAGGAGTTTTTTAACACAAAAATAGTGGAACCTGTTTTAGTAGTTTCGCATTATGATGCAGACGGATTAACGGCAGCTGCAATAATGGCGAGACTTCTTCTACTTTTAGATTTTTCGTTTCACATAAAGATATTTGAACAAATAGATGATGAGGCATTAAATTACTTAAATAGCCTAAGTTATAGTAGCCATATATTTCTAGACATGGGTAGCGGGCAAGTAAGCCTTTTAAGG
>Ga0190367_1000695_pt1 | contig 22757 bp, 19 predicted proteins | sample 4872181011_MG_FD_171838 | JGI IMG/M metagenome (GOLD analysis project Ga0190367, IMG submission 171838) | Hydrothermal vent microbial mat bacterial communities from Southern Trench, Guaymas Basin, Mexico - 4872-18-10-11_MG | ecosystem: Environmental > Aquatic > Marine > Hydrothermal vents >...
AAACTCATATTTTCTTTAGCTAACTTAATTGCTTTAGATACACTACCAACTAGCCTAATATGATTATCCTTTATAAGTATAGCATCACTAAGGGATAATCTATGGGTATCTCCACCACCAATTTTCACAGCTTTCTTAGTTAAATCTCGTAATCCAGGGATAGTTTTTCGTGTAGCCGCAATCTTAACCCTATTATCTACACGTTTTACAGTATTAACAAACATTCTTGTTGTTGTAGCAACTGCAGATAAGTATATTAGTAAGTTTAGTAGTGTTCTCTCAACTGAAAGTATAGATTTTGCACTACCTATTAGAGTAGCGACTTCATCTCCAGCTCTTACAAATGTGCCACTTGATAAGTACTTTTCAGCTTTAATATTAAGTTTTTCTAGGACCTTTATTAGGTCCTCAATACAAGCTATTATAGCATTACTCTTAGCTTTAATTACTGCTCTAACGTTGGTATTGGGTACTATAGCTTCTGTAGTTAAATCCCAGTATGGTATATCTTCCCTTAACCACTCAACAAACTTATTATAGAGAAAATTTGCAAACATCATACTCACCTTACTAAGGCTAAGGAATTCTCAATAATCTCCCTAACAGATTTAGCAACCTCCCTATCTATGCTTACTCTCGGTTTAATAAGTTCTAAGCTCCTCTTGATATTAAGCAGATTTATCTTCTTCATGTCGATGCATACAGCCCTCGGATTAATAGGGTAAATCTCCTTATCTGGATAAAGCTTTCTTGCACGGTAGACAAGTCCCTCCTCAGTACCTATAAGACAAACTTTACAGTCAATATTTCCTATCGCCTTAATCATTTGGCTAGTACTACCAACATAATGTGCTAACTTCCTTGAATCCCTAGGAACCTCAGGATGTACTATAACCTTTCCATCTGGATAGTTAGTTAAGGCCTCCTCAACATAATACCTACTTATGAGACATTCGTGTATAGGGCAATGACCATACTCTGGAATAGGTATTATAGATTTTCCTGTTAACTCAGCAGCATATTCAGCTAAATTTTTATCAGGTCCAAAAATAACGGTATCCTCACCTAATTTTGATATAAGCTTTGATGCTGATGAACTAGTAACAACATAGTCTGAGTATACCTTTAAATGAGTAGGTGAATTTATGTAGAGTACGATTGGCGCATCTAGATACTTCTCCCTTATATTTCTGATATAATCATAAGTTAGCATTTCAGCTAAAACACATTTAGACCGTGGATCTGGGTGTAAAACAATTTTATCTGGGTTTAGAATTGCAGCTGTTTCAGCCATAAATGATACTCCAGCAAAAACAATGATGTCTACATCTGTTTCTAAGGCCTTTAACGTTAATTCTAAACTATCACCAATATAGTCAGCTACATCCTGAACTTCTGGAAGCTGATAGTTATGAGCTAAAATTATAGCATTTTTCCTCTTCTTTAACTTGATAATTTCAGTTTTCAACTTCTGAATATATTCGGTGGTCATAAAAGCACCTTCTAAAAAAGCAGTAGTTTTTCCGAACAATTGTTCGGAAAACAGGTATATAAAATCTTAATTATACCAAATTTATATGAGGTATATTGGGAAGAGTAAAGAGGAACCAAGTTATGACAAAAAGTAGTGTAAAAGATAGGATAATTATGCTATTGAATGAGAATAAGGAGGGAATACCCCAGTCTTTAATCCACAAGATATTAAATGTTTCTAAGAGCTGGGTCAGTGAAATTTTAAGAGATTTAGAACTATCTGGCGTTATCGAAAGAATTTCTGTTGGACATCAATATATAGTTAGGATTCGAAAAACTCCTGTTAAAGAAGTTAAATCTAGTATTAATAGTTTAAAGATTGGTATTGTTTGGTCTAGTGAGTATCCATTCTTGACACCATTTGCCAAAAAGTTAAGGAGAGATCTAGATATTGACTTGGATGTTGTTGTTTATCCTAATGCTTTAAGGGCTACATGGGCATTGGTTAATGGTGAAGTAGATTTAGCTTTAAGCCCGCTTATTACACAGATCTATGCATACTCCTTGACAAAAGCCTTAAGGATTATTGGTGGTGGAGCATATGGTGGAGCTGCAATTATCGAAAACGAAAATGCACATTCGGATATTATTACTTCAAGCGAATTGTCGACTATGGATCTTTTTAGGGCTATAGCAATAAACTCTAAGTTAGTTCATCCCTCTAAGACAATATATTTGAGCAAGCCAGAGGATATTTTTAGACTCATGAATAAGTTAGGGGTTAGGTATTTCGTTATTTGGCATCCAATTCTTGAGAAATTAGTTTCACGAGGATTTAAGATAATTGCTAGATGGGACGATTTCGATCTCGGTTATTGCTGTACACTAGCAGCGTCAATCAGGATACATAGTAGACTTAGGAGAAGAATAGCTATACAATATCATGAAGCAATTGAATACTTCATTAAATCTCCAGAAAAGTGGATTGATTGGTATGCAGCTAAAGTTGGTATTTCCTCTGGAATTATTAGAAGAGGATTGAAGTACTATGGATTTAGGCCATATCTCGATATAAAATTGATATATAATGCACTTAAGAACGCAAATATTATGGTACCTGACCCATCAACTATTAAGAAAGCTATTGAGTATAATTCATAATTATATTCTATCATACTTTTTAACAAAAAGATATTTCGGAGAAAGGTGGCAAAGAAAACTATTTATCAAGTATGGAGATCATGTAGTCTTCTTTAGATTCCCCAAGTAATATTCTATATCTATCTAGCTTCTGGCTTTTATACACTATTTCGAGATTACCATAAACTTCTACAGTTTCGTTTCTAAAGGCATGTTGACAGAATTTTCCTCTAAATGATTCTATAGTCCACATAGCATCTCTCCTTAGTTCTAACTTCTTTTCATAATCTATTCTTATTGGCTCTATAATATATTTGCATGGTGTATATATCGATTCTGAATCATCCAGTACTTTAGCGGTTATCTTTACTTTACCTAGCTGTCTATATCTGTATTCACCATAACATGGGTTTTCATTTATATCTCTTAGGAATCTTATGAAGAATCTCTTTCCATTATATATTCCCTGAAAGTATTTTCGTTTCTCATGCATTAAAAACAAGTCATAATTAACGATGCCATCAACTTCTCTCTCATAATATAACTGTCTATATTCCTTCTCACTATACCTACTAATTACTCCATCTCTAAATAATCTAGCTAGCGTAGCCATAACCTTTCGACTTTCGCTTGTTCCATAAACTATTATGTCTAGGTCGCTATCAGACTTATGAATACCTATACATATTGACCCGCTAACACCAAAGTTCGTAGTATCTAGGCCAGTGTGTTCAGTTAGAAGCTCAATAAAATCAAGAGCTTTTTTCTCAATAGAATCAAGATTAAATCTATTTTTAATTGCTTTTTCAACCCAAGTTTTTGGATCAAAAACTTCTTTTATCATCGATTTATAAAGTATCGGAATTTCCCTGCCAAATATGTCATCATAAACAAGCAGTCTCGGAAAGTGCTTTCTCATATAATCAAACCTTAGTTTTAACGCATAGATCTTACTATACCTAATACCCCTAAATACTCTATCTCCAGAATCATCTGGAACATATCTTGGGAAAACAATATATCCATTTGGTGGATGCTCAAAACCCTTAACATCATAAATAACTCGGTTATTATCCAGAATAAAGCATCCTTCAAATATATTCATCGCTACTTCTACTATAGTGCACTAAGTAAATAAAGATATTTACAGGCAAAATCTCTATTGAAATTATCATTTAATACGCAAGTAAGAATGTGATTTATGTCGACACTCTTTTTGTAATATTGTTTATACTTTGACTTCAAATATATAGAGTTTATTGTATATAGTTAACCGCAATATTTTTCAATAGAGCTAGTGCAGATGGTGGGAAGTATGGGTGAAGAGTTAAAGTATATAGAGATTTTAGCTGCTCGATCAACGCTTCCAGATGTTCTAGAAGCTGCTCAGGATGGTGGTGCAACAACTTCGATTTTACTTGCTGGTATCGAGTCAGGATTAATTGATACAGCTATCGTTATGTTTAGAGATGATGACTGGCATTCCATCCCGGGTATAGCTAAGAGTAAAGAGGAGCTACTTAAAGCTGCAGGTTCAAAGTACATTTATATGTCTCCAGTAGCTAAATTAAGGGAAGCAGTTAAAGATGAAAATGTTAAGGGTATAGGGTTTACTGGCACTCCATGTATGATTAAGGCTGCAGGAGCTATCGAGAGGGCAGTTAAAGAAGCACATGAAAAAATTAGGTTAAAAATTTGTTTATTCTGTACCCATAGCTGGGATTGGAAAGAAATGAAAGCTATTTTAGATGAGTTAGGCGTTGACATCAAAGATGTTACAAAAATGGATATTAAGGGAAAGTTTCTATTCCATACAAAGGATGGAAAAGTATATGAATATCCACTTGATAAAGCTGAAGAGCGCTCAAGACCAGGCTGTAAATTATGTCTAGACTTCTATGATCCAACAGCAGATCTAGCAATTGGAGCAATTGGATCGCCAAAAGAGTGGAATACAATAATTATATTAACAGAGAGAGGTAAGGAGTTCGTTGAAAAGGCTAAAGAGTTAGGATACATCGAGACAAAACCTGTTACAGAGAAAGGTATTAACCTTATTAAGAGATTTGTTAAGATGAAGAAGGAAGAGGCTGAAAAACATAGAAAGAAGTAAAAATATTCAAATTAACTTTTTATAATATCTCTTTTCTATAGTTAAAATTTCTTTATTAAACTAGAATATTGAAATACGGAATTAATTATATTATTTTTTGGATGAATATATTGAAGAATTTTTTTGATCCTAAAAGTGTAGCTTTAATAGGTGCTACTGAGAGAGAGGGTGCTGTAGGACGTGTAATCTTTGAGAATTTATTGAAAGGTCGTGAGTTAAGGAAGATCTATCCTGTAAATCCAAATAGGGAATCTGTTTTAGGAGTTAAGTGTTATAAGAGTATTATTGATTTACCTGAAACTGTTGATCTAGCGATTATAGCAACGCCAGCTCCTACTGTACCTAAAATTATTGAAGAATGTGGTGAGTCTGGTGTTAAAGCTGTTATTATAATTTCAGCTGGATTTCGAGAGTCTGGTGAAGAGGGAAGAAAGAGGGAGGAGGAGGTAATTAGGATTGCACGGAAGTATGGGATTAGGATTTTAGGTCCAAATTGTATGGGTATAATTAGACCGTCAGCTAGCTTTAACTGCACATTCTTTAAGAAAATTCCTAAGGCCGGCTCAATTGCTTTTTTATCTCAAAGTGGAGCATTAGGCTCGGCTATTCTGGACTGGGCGATTAATGCTGATATTGGATTTAGCGTTTTTGTTTCTGTAGGTTCAATGTGTGATATAGATTTTGGAGAGTTAATTGATTATTTAGGCCGTGATCCTGAAACAAGAAGTATAATTATTGATATGGAATTTATAGGTGATGCTAGGAGATTTATCAGTGCAGCAAGAGGATTTGTTAGGACTAAACCAATAATAGTTATTAAGCCTGGAAAGTATCCAGAAAGTATTAAAGCTGCAATGTCACATTCAGGTGCGTTAGCTAGTGAAGATTTGATTTATGATGCCGTATTTACTAGAGCAGGTGTCGTGCGAGTTGATGAGATCAAGGACCTCTTTAACTGTGCAACTATTCTCGACTGCGCAGTTTTACCGAGAGGACCAAATTTAGCGATAATTACGAATGCTGGTGGTCCAGGAGTTATAGCTACTGATGCGCTAATTAGTATGGGGATAAATTTAGCTAAGCTTAGCGATGATACTATTAAACTTCTTGATGAAGCTTTCTCGAGAAGATGGAGTAGGGGAAATCCTGTTGATATTATGGAGGATGCATCTGCAGATAGGTATGATATAGCTTTAGAGGCATGTAGTAACGACCCAAATATTGATGGGATAATTGTGATCTATACACCACAAGGTGCCGCAACACCTTCAGAAGTTGCTGGAATAATAATTAAACATAATGAAAGGAGAGTTAAGCCAATTATAGCTGTCTTCTTAGGTGGTGAAGAAGTTGAAGGAGCACGTCAAACGTTACTATGGAATGATGTTCCAGTCTATAGCTTTCCTGAAGAAGCGATTAAGACATACATGTATATGTATCAGTATGCGAGAAATTTAGAGTTATTATATGAAACCCCTGATGAAATACCGATTGTTGAGTCTCCACCGAAAAATCACCTTAAGCTGTTAATTAAGCGTATTGCTAAGTCAGGGAGGAAATACTTGACTGAGGAGGAGGCTAAAAGATTTCTAAAGGTTTATGGTATTGAAGTTACAACTCCGTATATCGCAACTAATCCTGAAGAAGCTGTAATGATAGCATCTGAGATTGGATATCCGGTGGTTATGAAGATAGCATCTGAAGATATCGTTCATAAATCTGATGTTGGAGGTGTAAAGCTAAATATTACTTCAGCAGATGAAGTTAGGAAAGCATTTAATGAAATTATAGATAATGTTAAGAAGAATGCTTCAAATGCTAAGATAAATGGAGTATCGATACAGAAAATGATAACTGATCATGATTATGAGTTGATTATTGGTAGTAAAACTGACCCAGTATTTGGTGCCGTTATCATATTTGGTATGGGTGGTGTAGAAGCGGAATTCTTTAAGGATATAGCGATCGGGCTACCACCATTAAACCAGACATTAGCTAGAAGACTAATGGAGAAAACAAGGATATTTAAGATGCTTAAAGATGGATATAGAAATAAACCTCCGGCAAATATAAGACTTCTTGAAGAAGTTTTAGTCAAATTCTCAAATTTGATAGTTGATTTCCCTGAGATTGATGAGATTGATATTAATCCTCTCCTGTTAACTAGAAATGAGGCTGTAGCTGTTGATGCTAGAATTGTAATTAATGAGAATGTAGCTAATGATAATGTAAGGGAGTATTCTCACCTATTGATAACTCCATATCCAACTCGCTATGTTCAGCACTGGAGACTTAAGGATGGAACACCTGTTATAATACGTCCTATTAGACCAGAAGATGAACCTCTTCAGATGGAGATGCTTAAGAGCTTATCTAGGGAATCTATGATATCAAGGTTTTTCACAACAATTAAGGATATAACGCACGATATGCTGGTCAGATTATGTAATATTGATTATGATAGAGAAATGGCAGTTGTAGCGGAGTATAGACCTCTACATGGAAGAAGAAGGATAATTGGAGTATCTAGGTTAACTGTAAACCCTGATTGGGAGAGTGGTGAAGCAGCTGTATTAGTTATTGATGAATTTCAAGGGAAGGGTTTAGGAAAGAAGCTTTTAGACGTAATAATTGGCATAGCAAAAGATAAGAGACTAAAGAGAATATATGGGTACGTATTAGCGAGTAATAGAAGAATGTTATACTTAGCCAAGGAGCTAGGATTTAAGGTTAAAAGGGTATCGCCGGAAGAATGTATGGTATATCTAGATATCTGTTAGTAACAAAATTAAAGTATTATTGAATCCTACGTTAACTAAACCACTTATTAACTAACTTTTTTAACTCGTTATATGCTGATTTAGCTCTAAGCTTATTACCCTCTAAACATGACATAAATACCTCACTATCGAAACTTACTACTCCATCCATACGTAGTCCATGCTTTGAAGCTAATTTTTCAAATGCTTCATATATGTTGTTCATAACCTTATTTAAGATCAACTTAAATTGAATATTGTTTTCATCTGCGATATTCTTCATAATCCTTGCTAGCTGAATAGATTCGGCCGTTGGATCAGCAACAAATATTATCATATCAGCAGCTTCCTCAACACCTCTACCAACATGCTCTACACCAGCATCAGTATCAACAACTACATATTCATTAGGCTCTAACATGAGATTTTTAAGGAAAATTCTTGTTAGAAAGTTAAATGGACATGCACATCCCTCACCTAAGCGCCTAACCTTACCAATAATTACTAGCCCAATTCCCTCCTCCGAATACGAAACATATTCTTGCGGCAATTTACTTATTCTTATTCCCTCACTTCCAGCCTTTAAAGCATTAACTATATTAATCTCCCCTATTTTGAAGATGTTCTTCTTACCTCCAAGGTACTCTGCCAGAGGTCTTGGTAATTGTACACCAAGTAATCTATGGAGCATCTCATTAGACTCATCAGAATCTACAATATACACCCTACCCTTTTCTGATAGGATACGAGATATAAGAATTGATACTACAGTTTTTCCAGACCCACCCTTACCACAAACAAATACTCTCATCAGCAACACCTGGCCATATGCTCTAACATCAATTCCCTAAATTACTTAATCCCAAGATATCTTTTTGCAGCGATATATATTCGATTAGATACAACTACTGTTAGTATAGCATGTAAAGCATTATATATCCCAGTTAGCCCTAAGACTATAAGGAAAGCCGCTTCTATAGATCCAATTTCACCAAAAAACGGCTTTAAAATCTGAGGAAGCTTCTCTAATACGTTTGGAATAAATATATAATATATTGCTATGTTCATAAAAGTCATAATTATAACACGAAATACAATTGCTGAAACTAATTCTGAGAGTAATCCAGTACTTTTTCTTATAACTCTTAAAATACTGATTCCTATCATCATGGATATTACTGCTGTAAGCTTTGCCAAGGGACCGATAACTGGATGTACAGGAACCCCTAGATTAAGAATAATGTAATGTATTAATGTTGTTGTAATTCCAACGCTTAAACCACCGACATAAAATGCTAGAAAATCTGGTATTTCTGCAAAATCAAATTTTAACCAGAATAGTATTGGCATTGGAAACTTTATTTTTAGAAGTGATACTACTGCAGCTAAAGCACCGAATATTGCAGAATAAGAAATTTTTAATGCTAAATTCTTTTTAGTACTTAAATTTGACATTATCAAAAACTTTTATTCTACGTAATACCTAAATTAATTTAAGTATTACGATGTATTTATACTAAGTCAAATTTCTATAATGTATAAATCCCACAGATATGTCTTCATACATTTTTCTATACTGCATAGATTTATAAGATTCGTAGGATAAAGGTAATATTGATTATAAATATTTAAGGTGAAAAAATGGATATTTCTCGCCCATTAGGCGTCACTATAATATCCATAATAATGATGATATTTGGAGTAATGACTTTTCTCGGTGGAGCCTTTCTCACAATAATTATGCCACATATGCATGAAGCAGAAAAAGAAGCAATATCGATACAGTTATTATACCTATCTGCATTAGGTAAATTTTTAGGTCCAGTAGCAATAGTTTATGGTATAATAGTACTAATTATTGGTTACTTTTTGTGGAGAGGAAGAAATTGGGCAAGAATAGTCACAATTATACTTGTAATACTATCAATTATTGAGACGGTAACAACAATACCACCAAATGTGTTAAGTATAATTATTGGATTAGCAATTATATACTACTTAACGAGACCACACGTTAAGGAGTTTTTTACACAAGGATAAAAAGTACTTTTAACTTTGAGAAAAGCTAAAGTATTAATACTATTTTAATATTAGCAACTAAATTTCATATACTAATCCTAGTCCTTTAAAATAATTAGGGTGTATTTATTATGCCTACTAGTCCATTGCCATATTCTAAGGTTGGTTCAGGTTTTACATTTCCAGAATATAGTCCACAGTATCCAAGGGATCCAGAATATAAATTGAATCATTATAAATTAGAGATTAAGGTTTATATTGCTGAAAAGAGACTTGAGGGTAAGGCAACATTAACATTGACCAGATATAGAAAGCCAAAGAGATATATAACTTTAGATGCTGTAGAGATGGATATAAAATCTGTATTTGTTGATGGTGTAAAAGTTAAGTATGACTATGATGGAGAGAAGTTATATGTTGATTTAGGAAAGCTTCTTGATGATAAACCTATAGAATTAGTAGTTGAGTATAAAGTTGTTGAGCCTAGATTCGGATTATACTTCATTACTCCGGATGAGCATTATCCAAATAGGAGATATGAGGTTTGGAGTCAAGGGGAGACTGAGTGGAATAGGTATTGGATGCCAATATATGACTATCCAAATAATAAGTGTACATCAGAGATTATTGTTTGGGTTCCTAAGGGTTATATCGCGGTTTCAAATGGTTCTTTAATTGAGAAGAAGATTGACGGTGATTGGGAGGTTTATCACTGGTTATTTGATAAGCCACATAGCACATACCTAATAGCGCTTGCTGTAGGTAGATATATTGAGCTAAAGGAAGAAATGGATGGCGTAACATTATACTACTATGTTCCTCCTGATAAAGTTAATGATGCAGATAGAAGCTTCTCAAGAACTAAAGATATGATAAAGTTTTATGAAAGCTATCTAGGCGTTAAGTATCCATATGGTAATTATAAGCAGGTTTGTGTTCAAAACTTTGTAGTTGGTGGAATGGAAAATACTTCTATTACAATTCTCCTAGAAGAGACATTGCATGATGAACATGCACATATGGATTTCGAAAGTGAACCTCTTGTAGCACATGAGTTAGCACATCAATGGTTTGGCGATCTAGTTACATGTAAGGATTGGAGCCACATATGGCTAAATGAATCATTTGCTACATATTTGGAGAATTTGTATGTTAGGCATTGGAAAGGCGAGGATGATTTTATATATGAGATGATGCAGGACTTAGATAACTACTTAATGGAGTGTAGGAGAAATTATTCCCGCCCAATAGTATATAACATCTATAAGTACTCTGAGGAAGTATTTGATCAGCATAGCTATCCGAAGGGCGGATTAATATTACATACACTCTCTAATATCTTAGGTGAAGATACCTTTAGAAAAGGACTAAAAGAATTTCTAACTAGATTTGCATATAAGAATGCTGATACTGAGGATTTAAGGAAGGTATTATCTGAGGTTTCTGGATTAAATCTTGAGTGGTTCTTTAATCAATTTGTATATAATGCTGGGCATCCTGTAATTAAGATTTCTAAGAGCTGGGATAGTGAGAAGAAGGTTTTAAAGGTTATGCTGAGTCAGGAGCAGGATGATAAGGCTCCAGAGAAGTACTATTTACCTATGGAGCTACTACTGATAGTTGATAATAGGGAGATTATTAGGGAAATAGTGTTAGAGGAGAGAAAGCAGACAATATATATCCCGCTAGATAAGAAGCCAGATATGGTGCTATTGGATCCTAAATTTAAAGTCTTCAAAGTATTAGAGGTTGATTATCCTTTAGAAGATAAGATCAGGATACTTAAGGAGAGTAAGTATGTTTATTGGCGCTTACTTATGGCTAGGGCATTAGGTAAGGAGAAGTCTGCTAAGGCTGTTGATGCATTAAAAGAAGCAGTATTAAAGGATTCTTTCTGGGGAGTATCTTCTGAAGCTGCAGCATCACTTGGTAAGATAGGAACAGATCGTGCATTAAAGGTGTTACTTGAATGTATTGATAAAGTTACACATCCGAAGGTTAAGAGAGCTATAGTTAAGGCGTTAGGTGGATTTAAGTCTGAAGAAGCTGCTAAGAAGCTACTTGAGGTTCTAAGTAATAGTAAGGAGAGTTATTATGTAAGAGGAGAAGCTGCAACAAGCCTTGGAAAAACTAAGGTTAAGTGGGCATTAGAAGAAATTGAGAAATTCCTAGATACACCTTCTCATATGGAAATCATAACTCGCGGTGTACTTATGGGATTAGCAGAGTATGGTGGAGAACAAGCTAAAAAGATTATACTAAAATATACAGAGAAGGATAAGAATAGGTGGGTTAGGATGACAGCCACTCAGCTACTAGGAAAATTCCCTAATGATAAAGAAGTTTATGAAAAGCTACGTGAATTAGCAAAAGAGAATGATCATAGAATTCAGATTGCTGTAGCTAATGCAGCTAGAGAATTAATGGATCCAAAATTAATAGACACATTACAGTATATTATTGATAACCCAGCTATGCCATGGGCATATAAAGTAGCCAGAATAGTCCAAAGCAAAATCAAGGAGCATATGGAGAAAGGTGTTGAATATAAGGCATTAAGGGAGGAGATCGAGAAAGTTAAGGAGGAAAATAAGAAGTTACTTGAAAGAATTGAAAGAATGGAGATTAAAGTATAAGAAAGCTCAATCAATCATTTTTCTAAAATATTTATTGGTTTTTCTTAATACTGCTATTGCTTCTCCAAATGATTCGTCATCTCTTAATTTATATTCTAGGTATATGCCTGTTCTACCTACTTCACTTCTTTTAGTTAATTTTCTAACTCTTTCTAAAACTACATCTTGACTAATATTTAGTAGTTTTGCGACTTCACCTTCTCTACCAATTATACATGACTCTACATGCCCTTTACTTGTTGGTCGAATTAGCATTAGCCTTTTATCTACACCCATAACTCTTTTATTATCAATTAATCCTATATAGTCGAGTAAACCGCCAAATTTATAGAACTCTACAAATCTTGCTTGGGGTTTACGTAAAAATGTTGAGATTTGCTCTTTACCTTCGATATCAAGCCAGATGTATGCTTTTGGAGTATACGTTGGTGTAGCCATAATTATATATTTAGCTTCAATTGGGAATCCATGGCCAGATAGTAATACCTCAATTATATTTGGATCAACAGAATGTAGGAAGGTTATATCTATATCGCTATCTTTATCTACGTCTCCGCGGGCTAAGCTTCCATAAACATATGGTCTAAAACCATACTTTACGAATACATGCATTATTTTTATTGCTCTAGTTCTAAGCTCCTTTAGGATTCTCCATCTCCTCCAAGTATACCTTACCTCACGATATTCTCCAGGCTTACAAACCACCATTTAAACACGCCTCAATAGAACATTAAATTCTCCCTCAACAAACTCTGCCTCAGCATAGTAACCATTTTTTGCAGGCCCTGGATTCACCAGAAGTGATACCCCGATATTATCTATTCCCCTAGCTTCATGTATATGTCCAGAAATAACGAGATTTGGTTGATATTTCTCGACGTAACTTCTAATAGCCTTGCTACCTATATGACTACCATTCCAAATAACATCTAAAGATGTATTGTAGGGTGGAGAATGTGTAACTAAGACAAATGGTCTCTCAACAGGAACAAGAAGCTTCTCAAACTCCTCATCTGTAAACTCGATATTCGTATCATATGGTGATATTAGTCCACCGCCAATACCAATAAACTTAACCTTACCATGGCTAACAATATTATCATGTATGTTTAAGAAGCCATCTACTTTATCGATATACAGCATTTCGGATGGGTCACAGTTTCCAGGGACAAAGATATTAAGAGACTTTCTAGTTGACAACCTCGACAAAATTTCTTCTGCATCATCTATAGAGCCAAAGTCGGTTATATCACCAGCAACAATTATCACATTAGGCTCGGTATTATCAATAACTTCCCTAAATCTAAGGAGATATCTACGACTACCATGAATATCAGACAATATAAATAATCTAAGATTTTCTACCATTACTTGAAATCACCTCAAGAAAATTCATATCTTAAAATCTAACACTTGAGAGCTTAGGTAAAAATTATGGTTACTAATATAATTTATTGTTCCTTCAAGCTTATACTTAATACACACTAAAGTACCACCTCATAATATACTCCAAATTCATAATTTGGAGTCAACATTAATTATTTTAAATTTTTTGAAATGAAAAATATCACTTAAATGCATCTTAACCTAAAATATTCATTACTTCATTGATCACTTCTCCTTCAGATTTCTCACTTTCAATTTGCTGATATTTTGCAAATCCTTCTTTTCTGTCTTTTAACTCTCTTAGCGTAAGCTCTACAGCTTTATTTAAGGGATGTAGAGCTACGTTGACGTATGCTCTTATAATAGCACTAACAGTAGCTTCCTGAAAAATCATAATGCAGTCATCAGTCTCGATTAATAGTCTCACATGCCTATGTCCAGGTGGAATAAATGCAATCACCCTCTTAATATCGTTATTTCTATAAGTAGTAATCTTCTTCATAATTAAACTCTAAGAAAAATCATCATTAAAATATTTGGCATATAAATTTTTGATTATGATAATTTAGTAAAACTTGGGATTCGTCTTTAGAAGTTTATGAACTAATCATTCTCATTGGGCTAAAAATTTTGAGAATATTACTTTTAGCTTTACCCTTGAGAATATCCGTGATTAGTTTTGCAGTTAGTATTGAGAATGTTAATCCAAATCTACAGTGTCCAGTTGCTAGGATAATATTATCGTAACCTGGTATTTTCCCAATTACTGGGATACCATCAGCGGTACATGGCCTCAATCCCACCCATATGTCCTCAATACTTAACTCCTTTATATATGGAATATATTTTGCAGCTGAGTTTACCATCCACGTAGCCTTAGAGACTGATATATCCTTATTAAAGCCCATAAACTCTAGAATACTGCTAACTTTTACAGCTCCATCACTCCTAGACAATACAACTTCATGTATATCATGAATAAAAATTGCGTTGTTAAGTCTTTTACTTGACTTGCTAAGCGTTATTGTATATCCCCGTGCAGGCCTCATCAGTAAATTTAAGCCTAAATTCTTCAGTAACTGTATTGACCAGGGTCCAGCCGATATAACAACATATCTTGCATCTAGTCTAGTTGCAATTCCAGTGTACACCGAGACAATATCATTTCTAGCTAGAATTTTAGTTACTTCAGTATGTTCACATATATCGATACCTAAGCTTTTAATAACTTTGGATAAACCATTAATAAATTTGGCTGAATCAACTAAGAGATCCTCTTCATATAGTAACCCACCTACTAAAATTCTATTAAGTTCAGGTTCAATCTCGTAAATCTCCTCATTACTTAATACTTTAACATTAAAACCTTCACTCCATAATCTACCTACAAAAAGCTTAGCTTCCTCGAAATCCCCCTTATCTGAGTACACTTCTAGGATACAACCTTTTCGTAAATCACAATCTATACCATATGTGTCGATAAGTTTAGTGTATTCATTTAAGGAGTCTCTACATAGCTTTCTGATTGTACGGCAAGCTGCCGGATCGATATTGCTTTTAGCAGTTAGAAAATGCATAAACCAACGCCAATTATTAAATAGTTCTTTAGCTGAAACCCATACAGGACTCTTTCTTGAAAGTATCCACTTAATAAGATTAGCTATACTAGCTTCTAGAGGTAAAGGGGAGTACATACTAGGAACAATAAAACCAGCATTATTTCTTGAGGCTTCACAACCAAGTCTTCCCCGCTCAAGTATGGAGACCTTAAATCCATTTTTATATAGGTAGTATGCAGTTGTTAATCCAATTATACCACCACCAACTATAATAACATCATACAACATTTCATTTCTACCTTTAGCATTAACAAAATTTTAAACTTACATTAAGTTATTAAATCGGGTCATTTAAATTTAGATGTGCATGGTAAGAATGATTTTATTTAGTATGAGAGATTATATTGATATTATTAGCGGTCTTTATAGTGAGAGTTTTATTAGGAAAGATGGAAATGTTAGAAGGCTGGAATAAAGAAAGATTATCCATTCACGTCACATAAATTAAGGCATTTCTTTGAGCAACAATTTAAAGAAAGTTAAGGAATATATTGAAGCTAAAGGTGCTCCTAAGACGTTCAACATGCAAACAACCTTACTTCTATGTAGGGCCAACGAAAAACGAAATCCTAGAGGCGTATACAAAGAGTTCCTCAGTAAATAATGGGAATCACAACTGACTTTTTGAAAACTATTGATCCCTCACATCTTTTTCAATTCTCTCTCCATAAATTATTCAAGTGTTATCATAAGGACTCTAGGGATTTTTCGGTATTATGTAGCCTGCAGCTGTAAGTAGTGATTTGAGGGTTTCTTTTAACCCTTTATACTTTTCTTCTTTAAGTAGAGGACAGTCATCTAATGATTTTTCTGAATTTAAGAGTTTAACGGCGAAAGCCATACATGAAGTCTCTCCACATTTCTTACAGTTAGTCTTAGGAAGATATGTATATATTTCAAGAGGACCAAGCTTAACTTTAGCCTTAGGTTTCGAAATGTCGATGGTATCTCTTTTATCCCAAGTTTTATTAATAAGGTCTTTTAACATATTTAATATAGCTAGTGCTTCTTTCTCATCCTTGATCTGTGTCATCGCAATCCTACCATCACCATGAATGGTTATTAGGCTTGGACCTCTCTTAAAAGTTAAAACATGCATAGCTTCAGAGTAATAAGCTGCAGGTATAACTTTATCTAAATACGGAAGTACATCCTTAAGTTCTCGATCAGCTTTAGCAATAACTCTAATCTTCATAGGGTCAGCGAGACATTCCATTATCCTCTCTATTCTAATGTCCTTTACGTACATAGATTATAAAACCTCTTATATAGTATAACATTAAAAAACCAAAAATTAATTTTTTATTTCAATTTGAAACTAAAATTATTAATGCATATAGTTAGAATACGCAAAAATTTTTAGTGTAAAGGAAAAGGCTGTATTTCACTTATTTTTGCTATTTTTCTTTTTATATTTTTGGTTTGTGTGATGTAGAATGGATGCAATTGATTTTGTAGTTATGTTTTGTTAGTGGTCATGCTTATGAGTTATTTGTTGCTCTCTAATCCTTCAGTAGCTGAAATTAATCAAATTAATCTCGCTGAAATTAGCAATACTTATCTTCTCTTAATAGGTTCAACCATAGGTTTCTACATAGTAGGATTCACATTTATAATATCGCTAGCTAAAGAACTGTTAGTTAAGAGATGAAGACTCTTTAGATCTTCAGAATAGTTGGCTACATGTTTTTTATGATGTTATCGAATTTAAGTTATCGATTTAAAATTATTTAATTTACGATAAGATGAATTACTTTTATGACAATTAATTTTGGGGTGCTAGTAATCTGAGTCACAAGGATATTTACCAGGTAATAAATGGTATAGCTGAGGAGTATAAATGTAATGATGAAGAATACAATATTGAAGGTCCGTATCATTTATCTAGTAATAGATATTGGATTATCCATTACATAAAGAAAAGTTTTTTTGGTAAAATGAAAGGCGTAACTATCGTAATTGTAGATGAAAAAGGTAATTTAGTATCTAACTGGAGAATATATAGAAAACTTTCTTTAGCATATCTAACGCCCAAAGTTGGAGATAAGTTTCTTGAAATATTTAGTAGTGAGGAAGATGCATTAAGAGAGATGCTTAATTACTTTACGGAGATTGACCAAGATAAATCAGAATTCAGCATAAATGATATGCTTGAAAAGGCCAGTAGATATGAGATATCAGAATTAGTAGAGTATCTAACGTCATTAAAGGTAAATATTAAAGATGTAATTGAGATTTTAAGTAAAATTATTAGACATAGAAGTAGGGTTGGAGGTATAGTAGATGAAGTGATCTCTACAAATAATTGTGAGATTCTAGACAAATTTATTAAGGAGATAACTATACGTGAGAGAAAATTACTTGAAAAATTAGATAGGACAATTAGTAAACAAGGGTACATTCTTTTTGACTTAACAAATATTATTAGAGAAATTGGAATGAGGAAGAAAGATGCTGCAAATCTATTAGTATCTATAAATAACTATATATCGAGAGTTAGGAAATTCCGCGGTGATCTTCATAAGATGATTTATGTTAGGCGACTTATTCTATCTATGAGAAGTGAGAGGAAGCATAAGGTTAAAGAATATTATGAGAGATATTTAAGTAGAGTAGGACCGTCAAATTCTTGAGGAATATGTCCAGTAGATCAAGAGACTATTTTTACATCAAAGGAGAAGTTAATCTAAAGTTGCTCTCTAATTTAATTACCTTTATCGATGGATACCTAGCTAACTATTTAGATGATCCAGAGCCATATAGGGTTAAGATTAGAGCTGGAGCTTTAGGTAAAGAGATAGCTAGAGAATGGAAATCTATTGAAAAATCATTATTGAAGATAGCGTATACTGTTAGGAGAATACCAAAAGTAAAATTTTATTTAAACCTTTCACTATTTACACGAATAGCAAGTATAATATTTCTAATTGTAGCTATTGTAGTGGCCTTTACAGTAATATTTACTGGACACCATACATATTATACAATATATCTTTTAGCATTATCACTATTCTTGAGTAGTTTAACAACAATTTACACACAGGTTTATATTAGAAAAATGAATGAGGAAATAGAGAGATATTTTAATCAGCATTCTGAGAAATATAGATTTATCCGTGAGAATTTAAGAAACTTTAATCAGAAACTTATTAATTCATATAGGTTTTATATAGCAAAGAGAGGTTTAGACCCTAAGAAGAATAGTCTTGCACTATATAATACATTCTACAGCGGAATTGAAATTATGAAGAAGCCTGGATTACTTAGTAAAAAATATAAGGTAATTGTTAGGATTTGACCGCTCTTAACCATATGTTCTCCAATACTTTTCTATTCCCTGTTCAGATAAATCAATAATATATGCTCTGAAGATCCCTCTATCGTATTCTGATCCTGGATTTATACATAATGTCCTACCAATTTTAACTTCTCCTGGTGATTCATGGATATGGGAATGTAGTCCCATAAGTGGTTGATACTTTTCAATTACCTCTCTTACTGCTTTGCTCCCGACAGGGACCATGACTGGGTGACCACCGACCAAAATTGGTTTTAAGTTTTTATCTAGCTTTGGTGCCATATCAAGTCCAGAGTCGTATGGTGGTGCGTGAAACATGGCTAATGTGTTTAGACGCTCTTCTTCTGGAACCATTTTAAATTTAGACTCAAGTCTCTTTTTCAATTTATCTTCTGGCTCTTCTCTTGGAGTATTCCATGGTGATGGATTAACATATTCGCATGTAATTAGTGGATATTTATCACCAATGTATACTACCTTATCATTTGGATAAATAACTCTATCACAACTCTTAATTACATCATCAATTTCAAAAATATCATCATTTCCAGGTGAGATAATTACTTGTACATTAGACGGAACTTTCTCTTTAACAAGATCAAGCCATCGCTCAAACTCTTTAACCATAATCTCATCAAATAACTTCTCAACTTTCTTAGGATCATTTTTAATTTTATTTATCTCCTCCATAGTTGTTACAAATGGGTACATTCCTGCATACCTTATCCTCTGTGACAATTCTTCAACTTCACGCTCACTTTTTAAATTCCACTCTCGATCTAAAAATTTAGCAGATTTCCATGTACCATTAGATAACTTAACAATTGGAACAATCTTTTTTCCAGTTAAATCACCGTTCATAATAAGGTAGTCAGCTTTATACTCCTTTGCAGCATTTAACCACTTAAGCCATACCTGCTCATTTCCATGAACATCAGATGAATAAACAATTCTAACCATTCTTAATCTAACCTCCCACTAATAATAGAACAGAGACTCGAATAATTTTTATTAATATATTAAATATCTATGTAACAAACTTTAATATCGCTAATGCTTAAAAATTCTTTTATCTTTGTAGAAGTTAGATATGGTAGATAAATGTTTAGTATTATTTTAAGTTATTTTTGGTATAAATTGACACTTAACATGGTAAAATATTTGTGTATTTATTTAATAGCTAGAGTATATAAATAAGAACAAAATTTATTTCATAGTTTAGTTTTTAACATCTTTTTTTAAAGTTAAAATTATAATATGTTAAGATATATATTTCTTATTGATGAGTTATGTCGGAGGAAATTCCTTTATTTACTAGGAGAGCCTCTGGACTAGTACGTGAAATAGGTCCTCTTGGATTAATCGCTCTAACAATGTCATATGCTATTGGTGCTGGAATCAATCTTCTATCAGTAAAGAATGGTTATCTTTATCCTGGGTCTAATGTAGCTTTAGCATTCTTCTTAGCAGGTATTCCAGTTATTTTAGTTGGCGCGTGCTATGCTCTTCTCGCTATTTCAATGCCAAGAAGTGGTGGAGCATACATATTTGTTAGTAGAGTGGTCTCCCCTACATGGGGCTTCATAGCTTCATGGGTGTCATGGTTTGGTGGATGGATGTTATTAGGTATTATTGCATATTATGACGTATTCTTCTGGGGAACAATGTTATGGAATGTTGGACAAGCCTTTAATCACGCAGGTTTAATTGCAGCTGGAGAATGGATGATGGCGCCTATTAACTCTGTATGGGTAGGTATAATATTCTTATTATTAGCATTTATAGTTGGTTCGTTAAGGATTGGTTGGGTTGTTAGAATCGTACAGGCTCTTTGGGTTATACCTCTAATAGGCTCAGTACTTATGCTTGGTACATACGCGGCTAACCTTGGTTTAGGTGCAGATCCCGCTAGATGCAAAGCAGTTTGGGATTCTGTTATGGGACAAGGTTCATATGATGAAGTAATGAGGATTGCATTAGCTAATGGGTTTGACCCAGGTAAATGGACAACATTTAGTTGGGATGCAACGTGGAGTGTAGCTGCTTACGCAGCTATTTGGGCATATGGATCACCTGCTACACCACCAACTGCAGTTGCTGGTGAGGTTACAACACCAACTAAGACGCAGCTTATAGGTACAGTTGGTGGAGTAATGTTAATCGTAGCTTACTATGTAGCTATCTCTGGACTAATGTTTGCAGCTATGGATCCATTTATAAGAGCATATACATTCAACTTCTATAAGGGATTAACTGATCAATATACAATTACAAGAAGTGTAACCCCATCTATACCATTATTCGCTGGTATTCTTACGCAAAACTTTGGTTTAGCTGCATTCTACGCTGCTGCATGTGCAATTTGGTTATGGAACGATATGCCACCATTCATCCTATACATGTCTAGATTTATTTTCGCATGGGCATTTGACAGATCATTCCCAGAATTCTTCGCTAGAGTACACCCAACCTTAAGAAGCCCACTCAATGCAAACATCCTAAACTTCATACTATCACTAATTGCGTTATTTATGTGTTGGGGTTGGTGGATCTACGGAGTATTCACGTTACTAGATAACGTTGCTTGTCTAGCATGGATATTCCCAGATATGTTCGTAGCTTTAGCTGCTGCAGCATTACCAATCGTTAGACCGGAAATTTATAAGGAATCACCAACGTCTGCTTGGAAGATTGCTGGAGTACCTGCAGAAATGATATTTGGAGTACTAGCATTCTTTGGTATGGGTCTATTCGTATATCTAGTAACTGGAACAATCGTCCCAGGAGGATCACCAACACCAGACATAATGCTATTTATGTCAGTAATGGCTATCGGATTAATAATTTCCCTAGCATGTCAGTACATTAATGTAAAGAAAGGAGTGCCTGTATCAGAAATATTCAGAGCAATACCACCAGCTTAAAAACCCAATCTCTTTTTACAATTTTCCCTTAACACTTTTTATAGATACATAAAAACTTACATTAATTACCATTAGAAATTTTTGGAGATTAATTTCAAATTCAGCTATTTCTAGAATAAAAATAAGTTAATTTGAGTAAGGGGGTTAGACTATCTAGCTACCTCCTCCACATCTCTCCACCATTTTTTACTAGTACCTTTTTCAGCTCTTTTTCTCCACTTCTTTGTTTTTGGTGTTGATTCGATAATCTGTATTAATTTATCAACATTTCCCGTGATTCTGTTATATTCATTTTCTTTAAGCTTACCTTCTTCAAAGAAATTTTTCGTATATTCCTTCACTATTTTTAAATTATTCATGGCGTCATACCAGAATCCCCAGTCATCACATAATACCTGAGCAATATACTTACCATCGATCAAATCCTTTCCTCCATCCTCAGCTACATCATGGCCAGCAAAAAGTATTATTAAGTCAACTACATCTTTAAGGTTAATTTCATGTATCTGCGTTTTTTCTAGTACGATATCACATAGAGCTATTGTTGGAAAATCGAGCTCTAGTCTACCCTTACCAGGCTTATTACCAAACTCTACATCATGACTAAACTCTAGTTTATCAAAGAATATATCCACATGATAATAATTTTCTGGGTGGTAAAATAATAGCCTCTTTAATCCAAGTATCCTATTAACATAAAAGTCTGGTTTAAAACCAAGCTCTCGCTCAAAAAATTTCTCTATTTTCCCCATTTGCTTGCTATAACCAATTAAATCGAGATCTGTAAACTGTGGCTTACCTTCTCCAAATCTTCTTAACCTATCATAAAGGGACATAGTTTCAGGCTGATCCATTGTGTGAACGTATACTGCTAATCCACCAAGTATCCTTAAAATAATTCCCTCATCTTGCGCTCGTTTAACAATATCAATAGATTGTTTCACAAACTCCTCTTCAGGAAGAGTTACATAATGAATTTCCTTATCCACCATATCTCTATCATCTCCCTATAAACAAGGAAAAGGTAATTTTACAATATCAATATTAAGTAGTTTTTTGAAAAATATATTTTTGTGACTATTATTTTATCCTATCACCATCGTTTCTTTAATTAACTTTTTCTTTTCAAATCTATCTGGTAAATATGGCTTCATATCATTATGAACTTCATTAAATAGCATCGCTTTAGCTATCAACTCACCAATATATGGTGCCAACATAAAGCCATGTCCACTAAACCCTATAGCTACATAAAGCCCCTCCGGCCAATCATTTATTCTTCCCATAATATGGCTGTTATCTGGGGTCATATCGTAGAAGCCGGACCAAACTCTCATAAACCTTGCATACTTTAATGCTGGTATCAATTTAATAGCATTTTTAGCAAACT
>Ga0190367_1000696_pt1 | contig 22729 bp, 22 predicted proteins | sample 4872181011_MG_FD_171838 | JGI IMG/M metagenome (GOLD analysis project Ga0190367, IMG submission 171838) | Hydrothermal vent microbial mat bacterial communities from Southern Trench, Guaymas Basin, Mexico - 4872-18-10-11_MG | ecosystem: Environmental > Aquatic > Marine > Hydrothermal vents >...
CTCCTAAGAGTTGGTCTATTTCAGGAACTCCAGAAGAGATAAGCTCTATTTTAAACTCTTCTATCTTTCTTTCAGGAACAAGCCTAGGAAATACCCTTATTCCCCTTTCAGTTATAGTCATGCTGTGTCTTCCTTTCAGATAATCTGATCCCCTGAATTTCTTTACATATATACTCCTTCCCTCTGGTCTGTTTTCTAACTCTATTACTCCATCTGCTATAAACTGCAGGTCTTCATCCGGAGCATCAGCACTGCTTTCAGAAGTAAAAAGGCAGGTGATGTTGTTTTCTTTTAGAAATCTAAAGAATGAAAGGACTTGTTTTCTAAACTGAAATACATCCTGAATAAGATACCTGAACTGGGTCATGGAGTCTATGAAGACCCTGCTCGGTTTCAATTCCTTTATCTTGTCTATTATCTTCTTTGTAGTAGGACTTCTTTCTACATCAGAAGGGGAAAATAAGGTATATTGTTCTGAAGGAGAAGTTATAAGTTCAGCTGAAGGAGTAAGGTCAAGAAATTCTATTCTGCTTAGATCAAAACCCATTGCTTCAAAATTTCTCTTTATGCTATCTACAGGCTCACTTAAAGATATATGAAGACACCTTTCTCCTTCTGAAACTCCCTGTGTCAGGAAGTGTATTCCCAAGGTTGTTTTTCCTGATCCAGGTCCTCCTCTTATGAGATAAGAATAGTTTGCAATGTATCCTCCTTTAAGTATCCTGTCCAAACCTGGAATTCCAGTTGACTTTCGTGAAAACATAATATCTTCCCCCTTTCAGAAATCACTTTCTTTTTCTCTTATCAGCTGTCTTATTGCTTCTCTGTCTTCAGGATTGATTGGAAAGATCTTTGCTCCCATAATAGCTTCCTTTCCAGACTTTTGAGACCATACTATCTGAGCCAATACTTTTATCTTCCTTTTTTCATCTTTAAAGGGAAGATCTATTTCAGCAAACAAAAATTCACCTTTTGGAATCTGTCTTGAATCTTTAAAACATATACCTTCTTCAGAAATATTTTTTGATATACCTTTCCCTCTTCTTATAAGATGCATTGTCAGAGGAACATAATTTATAGGAAGGCTTAATGAGATCCTCTTAAATTTCCTTCTTTCCCTGAAACCTTTTGCTCTTACTTCAGTTATCTCGTCTTCTGAGATAAAAGCATATATCTTGTTTCTTCCACTTGCTTTTGCCTTAAGAAGAGCTCTATCTGCCTGATCAATAAGGACATCCTTAGATGAAGCATCTTTCTTAAGACTTGATACCCCTCCACTTATCGTTACCCTTATCTTCTGACAGTTTATCCTTATTTCTGTATTTTCTATAATGCTTCTTAGTCTTTCTGCTATATTTGCTGCTTCTTCAAGTCTTGTATTTGGAAGGATGACAGCAAATTCTTCCCCTCCAAATCTTGCTACGATATCTACCTGTCTTATTGAGTTCTTTATGATCTTTGCAAGTTCTTTAAGGACATGATCTCCTACGAGATGTCCAAATGTGTCGTTTATTGACTTGAAAAAGTCTATGTCTATCATTATAAGACTTAAAGGAAGACTGTATCTTTTTGCTCTAAGATATTCGTGTTGAAGTATTTCGTCAAAGTAGCGTCTGTTGTATATTCCTGTAAGAGAATCCTTTATAGAGATATCTCTTATCTGGGATATCAGTCTTATAAGAAAAAGGACATTTGTTAGCTGATAAGCTATAAAAGAGAATATCTTTATGTCTTCTGGAGAAAACCTCCTCCTATAGCTTAATACAGAAATACAGCCCAGGCTTTCTTTTTCAATAATAAGAGGAAGTATCAGACGATTTTTAAAAGACCTTACAGGTCTTTCAAACTCAATCTCTATATCCTTAGGTCTTCCATTTATGTATACCTGCCTTATGTCTTTCTTTCTTATCCTTGTAAAAGACAATCTTTCCCAGGATATTACTACATTCTTTAAGATCTCTTTTATCTTCTCTTCTTCATCAGCAAATATGAAAAGCTCAAATGAATCTTCACATTTTAATATAACACAAAAGAAGGAAGGAGTAAAAATCTTTTCCACATAGCTTTTTGTTATCTTAATAGCAGAAGTAACATTCCTGCAGGAATTCAGTTCTATACTGAATGACCTCAGGATTTCCAGAATTTCTTTTTTATCAGAAGTCCTTTTTTTTTCTTCCTTTTCAGAATAAAGACCTTCTGATATCTCTCTGTATTTTTTAATCAGACTGTATCCTAAAAGACTCTTCTTGATTACTTCTAATGTTGAGGATCTGTCATCTGAAGGCCACTCAAGATAATCATAGATCCAGTATGGAATTACTCCTTTTGAACCTCTTCCAAATATTATTATCTTCGTATCAGGAGATGTATCCAGTATGATCTGATAAAGAGCTGTAAGAGGTGAAGAAAAATTTTCATTTACGAGTATAGTTCCTATTTCATTTTTCAGAAGAACTTCTTTTACATCATCAATCCTTTTTCTTTCTATAACACTGAAACCCTCTTTTCTTAAAAACTCCCTTAGAGAATCACTTCCATTTAAGATCAAGACAGCTGGTAATCTCATTTCATTGAATTTATCTTTCTTTTTGCCTTCTTTAAACAGGGAATTATCTCTTTAAGGAGTACATCTCCACACATAACAGCAAATATTCCTGTAAGCTCATTTACTAATAACTGAAGTCCTTTTTTCAGGTCATTTTCTGAAAAGTTCTTCAGACTTCCTTTTAGTTTATCAAATGAAATACCATTTTGGCTAATTTCTATATATTCCAGAAACTTATAGACAGGCAAAAGCTTTTTAATAGAAGCCCTTATGGCTAACTCTAAAGCTATTCCACCTATTATTCTTGACACCTTATCCCAGATCTCTGTAAAGAGACATTCATAAACGGAGATTATAAGACTTTTATCAGCCATTTTATAACTTCAGTTCATTCAGGTCTTTAAGTCTTGATGATATCTCATTCAGAAGCCTTCTGTCTCCTTTTGCCAGCTGTTTTGCTTTAAAAAAATGAAACATTGCCTTGTTTATCTCATATATCCTGCTGAAGTATATTCCGAAATTATAATGAGCAAGAGCAAGTTTTCCTATTTTTCCGTATGAGATTCCAAGATGATAATAGACTTCATCCTTTACAGGCTTAAAATAGCTCAGTCTTTTAAATATATCTATTGCTTCTTTGTATCTTTTCATGTTCTCATAAGAGACGCCAAGGAGAAAAAGGGCAGAATCATTTGTATCATCAATGTCCAATACTTTCTTAAAAAGATTCACTGCTTCCACATCTCTTCCACATCTCTGATATACCTTTCCGAGATTTATCAGGATAGGTATAGAATCTGGCATCATTTCTAAAGCCTTCTTTATATGAGATATTGCTTTTTTGTATTCAGAAGTTCTCATATAAATGATTCCTAAACCAAGGTTAGCAAGAGGTGAAGAAGGATCTTTTTTTAATATATCTTCGTAATGTTTCTTTCCAACATTTGGATCAACAGAATTTGCATGGACTATAGTCTTAAAAAGAGGAAAGTTTTTTCTAAAATAAAGGACTTCCTTTGTAGGAGGAAGAGGACTATATGTCCCTAACATCGTCTTTATATTTGACATCCTTTCAGGGCCAGTTGGATGAGTGAGAAGATAAGGAGGGATTTTGTCAAGGGAATATAAGGAAGTTTCTGTGATTTTCTTCAGGACAGTCAGCATAGCATTTGGATCAAATCTTGAGAAGATCATATACTTAAATCCAAGTTCATCTGCCTGCCTTTCATCATCTCTACTGTAGTGGAGTTCCATTTGAGCAGAAGCTGCCATTGAACCAGAAATTATTGCACTTCCTGCAGGACCTCCAACAAGTGCTCCCATAAGCATTCCAGCAACTGTAAGAATTCCTAATTTTTTGCTCTTTTCTAACCTATAAGCCAGATGTCTTGCTGTTACATGTCCAATTTCGTGAGATATTACAGCAGCAAGCTCATCTGCATTTTCTGTCAGGTCTATAAGCCCAGCAAATATGAAGATGTTTCCTCCAGGAGCTGCAAATGCATTTATTATGTCCTTGTTTATTATGTAAAAATGAAAAGAGAAGGGCTTTGTTTTTACTGCTCTGAGAAGATAATTCCCAAGTTCTTCAATGTAGTGATTTGCAAAGTCGTCTTTTATAAACTCAAACTTTCTTTTTACTTCTATTAAAAATCTTTTTCCAATTATCTCTTCTTCTCTTAGTGTAAGGATAGCATGAGTTTGAGAAGAAAAAATTGAAAAAATAAGAAAGATTGAAAGAATTCTATAAAACAGAATTTTTTTCATTCAGTTCTCTTCCTCTATTCTTGGTGCATCTATCCAAAGACCTTCAAGATCATAGTATTCTCTGTAAGGCTGATAAAATATGTGAACAACAAGGTCTCCATAATCTAAGAGTGTCCAATGTCCTTCCTTTTCTCCTTCTATTCCATAAAGCTTAAAACCTGCCTCCTCCATCTTTTCTTTGATGTGCCTGCTTATTGCCTGAACTTGCGTGCTTGAACTTCCACTTGCAATAAGGAAGTAGTCTGCAATGGTAGTAAGCTTCCCTACTTCTACTAAGACAGGATTTATAGCCTTTCTTTCTTTTATTATCTTCAAGCAGTATTTTGCCTTGTCTAAGGAATTCATAACCTCCTCTTTACTTATATAGTTCTTTTTCTAATATATAATTTTTCACCTTTTCAGGCAAAAGAAAAGATATAGACTTCCCTTTTTTTACAAGCTCTCTTATCTTTGAAGAAGATATATCCATATAGGTAACAGTTACGAAAAGAATCTTTTTACCTGTAGCAAGATAAAACGAACTGCTATCTTCTACTCCTATCCCTCTTATACCTAACTTTACCAGGATTTCCCCAATGGCTTTATCTTCATATCCTGGTCTTTTGACCACTACAAAATTTGCATACTCAAAAAGTCTTTGATAATCCTTCCATGTGTCTATCTCTAAGAATGCATCAATCCCCAAGATAAAATATATTTCAGGATCTTTTCCAAAATATCCCTCAGATACTATCTCTCTCAGTGTATCTATCGTATATGAATATCCTGGTCTTTTTCCTTCTATGTCAAGTATATCCAGAAAATCAGAACCTTCTATAGCAAGCTTTAACATTTCAAGTCTTTGATGAAAGTCCGTTATTCTCCTTCTTTTTTTATGAGGAGGATTTTTTGAAGGCAAAAGATATACCTTCTTAAGTTTCAAAAATTCCCCTACTTCTTCTGCTGTTCTCAGATGACCAAAATGAGGAGGATCAAATGTTCCACCTAATATTCCAAGCCTCAACTTACTTTCTTATCTGTCCTTGTCCATACACTATAAACTTAGTTGTTGTAAGCTCTTCTAAACTCATTGGGCCAAATGCATGTAGCTTTGATGTATTTATCCCAATTTCTGCTCCAAGACCAAGCTGATATCCATCATTGAATCTCGTAGATGCATTTACGAGAACAACAGAGCTGTCTACTTCCTGCAAGAATCTCTGAGCATTATTGTAATCATTTGTTATGATTGCTTCTGTATGATTTGATCCGTATTTCTCTATGTGATCAAGTGCCTCATCCATGTCCTTTACGACTTTTACTGAAAGTATAAGATCCAGGTATTCAGCATACCAGTCTTCTTCCTTTGCAGGCTTTGCCTGAGGATCATATTTCAGGGTCTTTTCACATCCTCTTATTTCTACTCCTGCCTCATGGAACATCCTTAGCATATCAGGAAGGAATCTCTCTGCTATCTTTTCATGAACGAGAAGTGTTTCCATAGCATTACAGACTCCTGGTCTTTGAACCTTTGCATTAAAGCATATCCTTTTTGCCATATCAATGTCTGCATTCTCATCTACATATACATGACATACTCCTTTATAATGTCTTAGAACAGGAACTTTAGAATTTTCAGAAACAAATCTTATAAGTCCTTCTCCTCCTCTTGGAATTATCACATCAACATATTCATCAAGCTTTATAAGGACTTCCACTGCATATCTGTCTGTCGTAGGGATCATCTGGACAGACTTTTCTGGAAGACCTGCCTTGTTCAGAGCAGATGAAAGTATTTCTGTAAGAATAAGGTTTGAGTTTATTGCCTCTGAACCACCTTTAAGTATCACTGCATTTCCTGATTTTATACACAAGGCTGCTGCATCTACTGTTACATTAGGACGGGATTCATATATAAAGCCGATGACTCCTAAAGGAATCCTCATCTTTCCAACAATAAGACCATTTGGTCTTTTCCACATCTTCACAACTTCTCCTACAGGATCAGGAAGAGAGACGACTTCCATTATACTATCAGCCATCTCTTTTATACGATCTTCATTAAGTGTCAGTCTGTCTATCATTGCAGATGAGAGATTCATCTTCTTTGCATTTTCAAGGTCTTTCTCGTTTTCCCTCAGTATTTCATCTTTCCTCCTCAAAATCTCTTCTGACATAATCCTTAATGCATCATCCTTTTTCTGTCTTCCAAGTCTTCTTAAAACCCTTGCAGCTTTTTTTGCTTCTTTTGCCATTCTTATAACTGTATCCTCAATTCTTTTATCTGCCATTCATCCTCCTCCTCTATCTGATATTTCAATACCATGTTATCTCTGTGAATGACTTCGTCAGTATATTTAAAGCCTAATATGTTTTCAATCTCTGAACTTTTAGCACCAGCAATCTTTCTTATATCAGAAGAGCTGTAGTTTACTATTCCTATACCCAGTTCTTTCCCTTCTTCATTCAGTATCATTACACTGTCTCCTTCCCTGAAATTCCCTCTTACTTCTTTTATGCCTGCTGGAAGAAGACTCTTTCCATTCTGTGTTATTGCTTTTTCTGCACCTCTGTCAATAAAGATTTCTCCTTTCAGAGACTTTGCAAACATAATCCAGTGTCTTTTACTTGACAATGTCATCTTTCTTGGAACAAAAAAGGTTCCTTCCTCTTCTCCAGAAAATATCCTTCTTATAATCCCTTCCTTAAGACCATTTGCAATAATTGTTGGAATTCCTCCTAAGGAAAGCTGATGAGCAGACTTTAACTTGCTGAGCATCCCTCCCATTCCAACAGCACTCGGAATCCCACTTGCTGCTTTCAGAAGTTCTCTGTCCACTTTTTCCACAACCTTTATAAGTCTTGCAGACTTATGTCTTCTTGGATCCTTATCAAAAAGTCCGTCTATATTCGTAAGATTTACGAGTATGTCAGAACTCGTAAGCTTTGTAACCATTGCACTTAAGTTGTCGTTGTCTCCAAATTTTATCTCATCTACAGCAACAGTATCATTCTCATTTATTATTGGCTGTATCTTCCATGAAAGTAGAGTAAAAATAGTATTTCTTGCATTCAGATATCTTTTTCTGTCGTTTATGTCGTCTCTTGTAAGAAGGATCTGTGCGACCTTTTTCCCAAAACGAGAAAATACCTCCTCATATGTCATTATAAGCTCTGCCTGTCCTACTGCTGCAATTGCCTGCTGCTGTGAAAGAGAAGAGGGTCTTTTTGAAAAACCTATTTTTTTCATTCCACACGATATTGCTCCAGATGAAACAAGAACTACTTCTATTCCCTTTTCCCAAAGCCAGCATATATCAGATACAAGACTTTCTATTACTTCTCTTTTCAGCCCATCTTTTCCTGTCAAAACCCCACTTCCTACCTTTATAACAGCCCTTTTTACTGAACTTATATAGCTTTTTCTATAGTCTTTTCCTTCTGACACCATATCCTGTATATCCCTTCCTTTAGCTCTTCTATTCCATATCCTTCTTTTGCAGATACTGGAAATGATTCTATTCCTCTTTTAAGAAGCTCTTCTCTTAGAGCATCTATTTTTCTGTGAGAAGAAGGATCGTATATGTCAATTTTATTGATTACGGCAATCTGAGGCTTTTCTAAAAGTAAAGGATTATATTCCTCCATCTCTTTTCTGATTATCTCAAAGTCTTCAATAATGTCCTTTTCTGGAACATATGTTATGTCTAAGACATGGACAAGAAGTTTTGTCCTTTCTATGTGTCTCAGAAACTGATGTCCAAGTCCTTTTCCTTCATGCGCACCTTCTATAAGACCAGGAACATCTGCTATCGTAAGTGATGTTCCATCTTCATAACTTATCACACCCAGATTTGGATATAGTGTCGTAAATGGATAAGGTGCTATTTTTGGTCTTGCCCTGCTCAGTCTTGAAAGAAGAGTGGACTTTCCTACATTTGGGAATCCAACGAGTCCAATATCTGCTATAAATTTCAGTATAAGTCTTATCCTTTTTTCTTCTCCAGGCTGACCAGGCTCTGCTATCCTTGGTGCTCTGTTTGTAGGAGTTGCAAAGTGTCTATTACCTCTTCCTCCTCTTCCTCCTCTTGCAAGGATGACCTCCTGTCCTTCTTCTGTAAGATCTGCAATAATTTTTCCTGTATCCTCATCTTTTATAACTGTTCCTACAGGGACATTTATTATGAGATCCCTTCCATCTTTCCCTTTCTTATTTTTTCCCTTTCCATGAGCTCCTCTTTCTGCAATGAATACTTTTTTAAAAGCAAAATCAATAAGACTGTATATACCAGAGGTAGCTCTTGCTATGACATCTCCTCCTTTTCCACCATCTCCACCATCTGGTCCCCCTTTTGGAACATACTTTTCCCTTCTGAAACTTATACAACCATTTCCTCCATCTCCTGATCTTACAGTGATCACTACCTCATCTAAAAAATCCATCTTATACAGGATATACACTTACTCTTTTCTTATCCTTCCCAAACCTTTCAAACTTTACAATTCCATCAACCTTTGCAAAAAGCGTAAAATCCCTTCCAACCCCCACATTTACACCAGGATGTATCTTTGTTCCCCTCTGTCTTACGATGATATTTCCTGCCTTTACAAATTGACCATCAAACCTTTTTACACCCAATCTTTTTCCAATGCTGTCCCTTCCATTCCTTGAACTTCCTCCTGCTTTTTTATGTGCCATGGCTCTCCTCCTTTATTTCTTCTATCTTTACAAGAGTAAAAGGTTGTCTGTGACCTTTTTTCCTCTTATAATTTTTCCTCCTTTTATACTTAAATACTATGATCTTTTTGTGCTTTCCATGACTTAATATCCTTCCTCTTACAAGAACATCATCAAGATAAGGAGTTCCTACCTTTATATCCCCGTCATCTTTTTCTATCATAAGGACCTGAAATTTCACAGTATCTCCTGGATTTCCATCCAGCTTTTCTACCTTCAGTTCATCCCCTGGTTTTACCTTATACTGCTTTCCTCCTGTCTGAATTATTGCATACATAGCTCTACTCCTCAGTTTTTATTTATTATATGACAAAAGACGAGCTTTGGCTATATAGAAGAAAGGAGATTCAGGATACTTTCTTATGAATCTTTCAAGGATCTGTTTTGCTCTTTTCTTATCCTTTTTTCTGTAAAGCATCTCTAACTTCAATAAAGCAAATTCTTCTAAAGGATTATCAGGATATCTCTTTATAAGATCCTCAAGGATCTTTATAGCCTCATCTGTCTTTTTTTCCTCTTCATAGCAACAGGAAATAGAAAGAACTGAAAGGAATGTGTATATATCACTTTGCATAGTTTTTTTAAAATTTTCATAAGCAAGTATTGCTTTGTTATAATCTCCTTTGGAAAAGTATATATATCCCAAAAAAGGAAAAGAAAGCTTTGAATATCTTGAAATTGGATATCTTTTCCTTATTTCCTCAAAAATCTTTAATGCCTCATCTAATTTATCCTCTTCAAATCTTTCCAAAGCCTTGAAATAAAGCTTTTCAGCCTTTTTATCCGTGTATTTTATGTATCCATAAAAACAGCATAAAATTAGAATAACTCCCATAAGGATAAAGGACATGTAAGAGAGATTCCTGTAATAGTGCCTTATGATTTCCATCATTTATGAAACTGTTTCAGAATTAAGCCAATCTAAAAATTCTTTATTTACTTCATCTATGGAAAATGAGGCTATGCATGGACACTTATAGGTATGAAGTTCTTTTACCCTTTTTATAAGTCTTTGAACAACATTTTTATTCGTCTTTGCAATTAATATAGCTTCTTCATTTTCCTGAATCCTTCCTTCCCACCAATAAAACGACTTCATATTTTTTATTATATTCACACTTGCAGCTAACCTCTCTTCCAAAAGAACTTTTCCTATATCCTCTGCTGATTTTACATCAGGACATGTTATGTATACAAACTTTATCATACTTATATCTCCAGAAAGATTTTTCTATGAGCATGACACTGAAGATTTACAGCAACAGGAAGACTTGCAATGTGACACGGCATCATGTTTATGTGAACAGCAAGTGCCGTAACCGTTCCTCCAAGACCCTGAGGACCTATTCCTGTTCTGTTTAAATCTTCAAGGACCTCTTTTTCCATTTTTGCAATCTCTGGATCAGGACTTGGCTCTCCTGTTCTCCTGAGAAGAGCCTTTTTTGCAAGGATTGGAGCAGTTTCAAAACTTCCTCCTATTCCCACACCTACAATTAAAGGAGGACATGCCCTTGCTCCAGCCTCAACAACCGTCTCAATTATCCTCTTCTTTATACCCTCCCATCCTTCAGTTGGAAGAAGCATGTATAATCTGCTCATATTTTCTGCACCACCACCTTTTGTCATGATCCACATCCTCAGTCTGTCTCCTTTAACGATTTCCGTATGGAAAAATACTGGAGTATTGCTCTGAGTATTTCTTCTGCTTAAAGGATGACAGACAGACATTCTCAGATATCCTTCCTTATATCCCTTTTTTACACCTTCTTCCAAGGCACTGTAAAGATCACCTTCAATTTTTAATTCACATCCAATCTCAGCAAATATGATTACAATTCCCGTATCCTGACATATAGGAATCTTTTCTTTTTTTGCAATATTGCTGTTCAGGATGATCTGCTTCAAGATCTCTTTTCCAAAAGGAGATTTCTCCTTTTTTAAAGCTTCTTTCAAAGCATCTTCTACATCCTCTCCAAGTTCTGTATTTGCTCTTATCACTGCTTCTTTAACCAGATCTACAATGTCATTCACATTTACCTTTCTCATTTCTCATTTCCCAAAGCTTTGCATACTTGAGAAATACATAGTAGGAACTCAGAACAGCTATTATAAGCCCTGGTATTCCATCTAAGAATCCCAGTTTATATATATAGGTTTCAAAAAACTTTACAGGAGGTTTAAAAAGCATCTTTAAAAGAAGGAACCTTTCTCCCTTTTTAAACATATTTTTTGCAACAGTATCAGAAAAGCTGTTAATTGTCCTTAGATGATCTGCTATGTTTTCATATGTAAAATGATAGATCTCACCTTTCAGTTTACCTACCTTACCTTCTACTGAAATTTTGTCATGAGGATCTTCTCCAATAAATCTGCATTTACTTTTTTTAAAAAGTCTTAACTTATAATCAGGATACCAACCACAGTGATTTATCCATCTTCCAAGATAATATGTATGTCTTTTTATCATATAACCGTCATATCTTCCCCTGTCAGCAGTAAGTCTTTCTTTTATCTCTTCTTTCAGTTCTTCTGTTACCACTTCATCAGCATCTATTACGATTACCCATTCATTTCTTGCAAGTGATACTGCATACCTTTTTTGATCATTTATCCCTTTCCATCTTCTCTGATATATCCTGTCTGTATATTTCCTGCATATGTCCAGTGTCCTGTCAGTGCTAAAAGAATCAACAATGACTATTTCATCTGTCCAGAGAAGACTTTTTAAACATCTTTCAATATTTTTTTCTTCATTAAAACAAACTACTACAGCACTTATTTTCATCTTCACATAAAGAAAAAATCGGGGCGAGAGGATTTGAACCTCCGACCCCCTGCTCCCAAGGCAGGTGCGCTACCCAGGCTGCGCTACGCCCCGATTCATTTAAAGTTTACAACATTTTCAGACAAAATCAAGAGAAATTTTACTTCCCAAATTTAACTTGACAGCTCTGCTGATATTATGTCAATAAATACAAGCAGATTTTATTTTAAGGAGAATAGCCCATGCAAAAAGGAAAGATCCTCGTAATAGGTGGAGGTATCTCTGGTATAGAAGCTTCACTTCAGCTTTCATCCTTAGGATATGGAGTATATCTTGTAGAAAGATCAGGGGATCTTGGTGGAAAGATTCCAGATCTTCACAGGATCTATCCTATATGTTCTTGTTGTAAGCTGAATACGAAAGTATTTTCCTGTAAGCAGGATCCAAACATAAAAGTAATGCTTAATACAGAAGTTGAGTCAATAGAAGGGGAATTTGGGAAGTTTGAGGTAACTCTGAAAGAAGATGGGAATTTTTCAAAGATAAATGTTGCTGGAATCGTTATTTCAGGAGGATTTGAACCATTTGATCCTTCAGTTTATGAAAACTACGCATATAGCCATCCAAATGTCCTGACGAGCTTAGAATATGAGAAGATGCAAAAGCCTTTTTCAGAAGGAATAAAAAGACCATCTGATGGAAAGGTTCCAGAAAGGATTGCGTGGATCCAGTGTGTAGGATCACGCGATATAAACAGATGTGATGCACCATACTGTTCTTCTGTATGCTGTATGTATGCACTGAAGGAGGCATTAAATACAAAGGAGATAAATGAAAAGATAGATACTGCTATTTTTTACATGGACATGAGGGCTCATGGAAAAGGATTTGAAAGGTATATGAATGATGCTTTAGAAAAAGGAGTAAGACTTGTAAGATGCAGAATACATACTGTTGAACCTAATGGAGACAGGCTTATTCTGAGATATGTAGACGAAAAAGGTGAGCCATACAAGGAAGAATTTGACCTTGTTGTTCTTTCAGTAGGACTTAGACCTTCAAAAGAGACTGTAGAGATTGCAAAAAAGCTGAATTTAGAACTTGATGAAGCAGGATTTATAAAAACAGATCTTTTTGGAAGGACAAATGTTTCTGGAATATTTGCATGTGGATCTGTATGTGGACCGTGTGATATAAATCAGGCAATTGTTCAGGCAGATTCTGTTGCTCTTACAGTATCCTCTCTTATTGAACCTGAACCATTTTCTTCTCCTGAAAGACCTCCTGAGATAAGAGACATAAAAGATGAGGAGCCAAAGATACTTTTTGCTTATCACATTTGTCCAGAAATGAAAGAAGCTGAAGAAAGGATAGAAAGAGTTACGAAAGATCTGGACCTTGTAAAAGTCCTGAAAGTAGAAGACATAAAAGGAGAAATTTCTTCTTCAATAAAGGAAACATCTGCAAATAGAGTCATATTTGCAAGCTGCACTCCTTCTGTTCACAAAAAGACAGTGGAAGAAGCACTGAGGAGCTGTGGTCTAAATCCATATCTTTATGAGACAGTAGACCTTAGACTGATAGAAACAGATGAACAGCTAAAAGAAAGGATACTTTATGCAATATATCGCTTAAAGAAAGATCTTCCTCTTCCAGTTACAGAAATCCCTGTTGAAAAACATGCCCTTGTTATTGGAGGAGGTCTTTCTGGACTTGAGGCAGCAGTGAATATATCAGAAGCTGGATATCCTGTAACAATTGTAGAAAAGACAGGAAGACTTGGTGGTCATGCTCTTTATGTAAAAGAGACATGGGATGGAATGGATATAAAGGGATATGTAAGAGAGCTTATATCAAAGCTTGAAAAAAGCGAAAGAGTAAATATTATGTTGAATACAGAGGTGGAAAGAAGTATTGGAACAGCAGGAAGATTCCTTACTACCCTTGTTCAGGATGGAAAAAGGATACAGATAAGGCATGCCGTAACAGTTATTGCTACAGGAGGAGAAGTTGCAAGGACTGATGAGTATCTTTATGGAAAAAGTGATAAGGTGTATCTTTGGTCTGAATTGAGTAAGAAACTACTTGAAGAACCTGAATTTTTCAAGTCAATAAAAAGTGCAGTATTTATTCAGTGTGTTGGATCAAGAGATAAGGATCATCCATACTGCAGCAACATATGCTGTAGTTTTTCTGTAAAGACAGCTCTTGAGCTTAAAAAACTGAATCCTGACATGGACATATACATAATAAACAGAGACATAAGGACATTTGGAATGAAAGAGATACTTTACAGAGAGGCAAGAAAAAGTGGAATAGTCTTTATAAGATATGATCTTGAAAGAAGACCTAAGGTAGAAGAAAAGGATGGAAAGCTGAATATAACTGTATTTGATCCGATCCTTCAGAGAGATATCCTTATAGAAGCAGATCTCCTTTCACTTCAGACAGCAATTGAACCAAATACAAATGAGATTTCAGAGATATTTGGTATAGCTGTTGATCAGGATGGATTCTTCAGGGAATCTCCAGAGAAGATGAAGCCTGTAGATTCAACAAAAGAAGGGATATTCGTTATAGGAATTGCAAATTATCCAAAGGATGCAAAAGAGTGTATTGAACAGGCAAGAGCTGCTTCTTCAAGAGCAATATCTATCCTTAAGAAAGAAAGCATTGTGAAAGGAGGGGCTGTTGCAGAGGTTGATCCTGGAAAGTGTGCAGTATGCTGCACATGTGTAAGGACATGTCCATTCCATGTTCCTTATATTGACCATAGCAGAGGTGCAGCTTATATTGATCCAGCACTCTGTGTAGGATGTGGAATATGTGTTGCAGAATGTCCTGGAAAAGCAATAAAGATGCCATACCTTAGTGATCAGATGCTCCTTCAAACTGCAGAAATCCTTTTAAAGGAGTAGGAGATGCAGGAATTTAGACCAAAAATAATAGCATTTTATTGTTCAAACTGTGCTTCTTCAGCAGCAGATGTCTCAGAAAGGATGAAACAGAAGATTTCAGAAAATGTAAAGATAGTTCCTGTTCCGTGCACAGGAAGGATAGAGATACTTCATCTTTTAAAACCATTTGAAAAAGGAGCAGATGCTGTCTGTGTCCTTGGATGTCAGGAAGACAGCTGTCAGTATATAAGAGGGATAATACAGGTGAAAAAAAGGGTAGAACATGTAAAGAAGATACTGGAAAAGATTGGGATTGAACCTGAAAGGATAGAAGTTTTTAGTCTTTCTGCCTCAAAAGGAGATTTTGTAGATGTGATAAATAAGATGATAGATAAGGTGAAAAATCTTGGTCCTATTTATTAAAGGAGAGAGGGATTAGAGATGATAGTAGCTGAACAAAAACCAATAAATGAAATCCTTGATATGATAAAGGATCTAAAAAAGGTCCTTGTTGTCGGATGTAAGGGATGTGTGACTGTGTGTAATGTGGGAGGAGAGAAAGAGGTTTCAATTCTTGCAACTTCTATAAGGATTGCAAGGAAGAAGCAGAAAAAAGAGGTTGAGGTTGGTGAAAAGGTCCTGGAAAGACAGTGTGATCCGGAATATATAGAGGAGCTAAAAGACATAATAGACGATTATGAAGGTGTTATATCACTTGCGTGTGGAGTTGGTCCACAGTTTATAGCAGAAAGATTTCCTGAAAAACTCGTATTTCCAGCAGTAAATACGAAATTCATAGGTGGTGCTATAGAGCATGGGGTATGGGCTGAAAGGTGTGCTGGATGTGGTGAGTGTGTGATTCATTACTATGGAGGGATGTGTCCTATTGCAAGGTGTTCAAAAAGTCTTATGAATGGACCATGTGGTGGATCAAATCATGGAAAGTGCGAGGTATCACCAGAGATAGACTGCATATGGGACAAGATAGTAAGAAAGCTTATGGCTCAAGGTCGTTTGGATGATCTTCTTAAGATAAGACCACCAAAAAGCTGGCTTACTGCAAGAGATGGTGGTCCAAGAAAAATGGTTAGGGAGGAGCTTGCAAAATGACAGAATATAAATCTGGAAGTAATTTGGAAAAAGTCCTGAAGGCAGGTCATTTTGCTGTAACTGGAGAATGTGGACCACCAAGAGGAGCAAATGTTGAGCTTGTAAGGAAAAAGGCACAGTATCTGAAAGGTTATGTGGATGCAGTAAATGTTACTGATAATCAGACAGCAGTGGTAAGGCTTTCAAGCTGGGCAACATGTCTCATACTAAAACAGGAAGGTCTTGATCCTACATTTCAGATGGTATGTCGTGACAGGAATCGCCTTGCAATGCAAAGCGACATACTTGGTGTTGCAGCACATGGAATAAAGAATATGCTCTGTCTTTCAGGAGATCATCAGACATTTGGAGATCATCCAGAAGCAAAGAATGTTTATGACATAGACTCAATTCAGCTTATAAGCATGGTAAAGAAGATGAGGGATGAGGGGAAATTCTTGAATGGAGAACCAATAGATGTTCCTCCAAAGCTCTTTATTGGTGCTGCATGCAATCCATTTGCAGAACCTTATGAATTCAGGGTATATCGCCTTGCAAAAAAGATAAATGCTGGTGCTGATTTTATCCAGACACAGTGTATATTCAACATGAAAAGATTCAGGGAGTTTATGAAAAGGGTTGTTGATATGGGACTTCATGAAAGATGTTACATACTTGCAGGAATAACTCCACTTAAAAGTGTTGGAATGGCAAGATACATGGCTACAAAAGTCCCTGGAATGGATGTCCCAGAAGAGATCATAAAGAGACTTAAAGGGGCAGGAAAAGGAAAAGCTGCAGAAGAAGGAATAAAGATTGCAGTTGAACAGATTCAGGAATTAAAGGAGATGGAAGGGATTGCTGGAATACATCTCATGGCAATTGAATGGGAAGAAAGAGTTCCTGAGATAGTAAAAGCAGCTGGTCTTTATCCAAGACCAAAGGTTGACTGATGGAATTTTAATAAAGGAGAACTTTTATGAAGGCAGTTCAGATAAATTATGAAAGGTGTATTGGATGTAAACATTGTGAGATTGCATGTGCTATAGAACATTCTTCCTCAAAGGAAATCCTGAAATGCATATATGAAGAACCTTCTCCAAAAAGAAGAATAAGTGTTGAGATAAGTGAAGAAGGAATACCTTTTCCAGTAAATTGCAGACACTGTGAAATTGCTCTATGTATGAATGTATGTCCTATGTCTGCAATAAGGAAAGAAGATGGAATTGTAAGTATTGATCAGGAGTTCTGTATTGGATGTGGAATGTGTGGTCTTGCTTGTCCATTTGGGATGATAAGCTTTTCTGTATTTCCAAAGATTAAAGCAATAAAGTGTGATGGATGTATGGAGAGGATAAAAAAGGGAAAAGTTCCTGCTTGTGTTGAGGCATGTAAAACCGGTGCACTCGTATACGAGGAGTTTGATGAATATGAGAAAAAGAAAAGAGAAAGACTTGTATTTTCAATATCCGGAAAATTAGAGCAGAAGGTCCCTGAAGGGATCCTTATATGGAAAGATTACTTAAGGCAGATAAGATAGGGAGGAATATGGTCATGAAGACCATAGATAAAGAGGCTATACCACTTATAAAAAAAGCAGAAAAGGAAAACATAATTACTGCATGGGATAGATATGAAAGACAGAAACCACAGTGTGGATATGGACAGCTTGGACTTTGCTGCACGCTTTGTGCACTTGGTCCATGCAGGATTGATCCATTTGGAGGTGAGCCTAAGAGAGGAGTATGTGGAGCTGATGGTGATGTTATGATAGCAAGAAATCTTCTTCAGATGCTTGCTGCAGGAGCTGCAGCACATTCTGATCATGGAAGGGAGATACTTGAAGTTGCTCTGAAGACAGCAGAAGGAAAGGCTCAGGGATATGAAATAAAAGATGAGGAAAAGCTAAAAAGGATTGCTAAGGAATATGGAATAGATACTGAAAAGGAAATAAAGGAAGTATTAAAAAGAGTTGTCCTTTCTATGATGGATGAATTTGGAACAGAAAAAGGAAGAATTCAGTTTATAGAAAGGGCACCAGAAAAGAGGAAAGAGATCTGGAAACAGCTTGGAATAATTCCAAGAGGAATTGACAGAGAGATTGTTGAAGCGATGCACAGAGTTCATATGGGAGTTGATAATGACTATGTAAACATCCTTCTTCATGCTCTCAGGACCTCTCTTTCAGATGGATGGGGAGGTTCTATGATTGCAACTGAGATGTCAGACATACTTTTTGGAACTCCTTCTCCAAAAGAATCAACTGTTGGATTTTCCACACTCAAAGAGAATAAAGTAAACATTGTTGTTCATGGACATAATCCTGTCCTTTCAGAACTTATAGTAGCTGCAGCAGAGGAAAAAGAGCTTTTAGAGCTTGCAAAAAGAAAAGGAGCAGATGGAATAAATATTGTTGGAATGTGTTGCACAGGAAATGAGATACTTATGAGACAAGGGATTCCCATTGCAGGAAATCTACTGTCTCAGGAGCTTATAATAACTACAGGTGCGGTTGAGGCAATGGTAGTTGATTATCAGTGTATATTTCCTGCTGTTCTGGAAGTTGCAAAGTGTTTTCATACAAAGATAATAACTACATCTGAAAAGGCAAAGTTTTCTGGTGCAATACACATGGAGTTTCATCCAGAAGAGGCATTTGATGTTGCAAAGAGTATTGTAAAGGTAGCTGTAGATAATTTTGAAAATAGAAAAAAAGAAAAGGTCTTGATTCCAGAAGGAGAAAAAAGGCTCATTGCAGGATTTTCGTGTGAAGCAATCCTTTCTGCACTTGGTGGATCAGTAAAACCACTTTGTGATGCAATAAAGGAAGGAAGGATAAGAGGTGCTGTAGGAATTGTTGGATGTAATAATGTAAAGATAACTCAGGATAGTGGACATGTAAGACTTGCAAAAAAACTGATTGAAAACGACATACTCGTTGTTGAAACAGGATGTAGTGCTATTGCATGTGCAAAAGAAGGACTTTTGATCCCAGATGCAAAGAATTTTGCAGGAGAAGGTCTTAGATCTGTTATAGAAAAACTAAGTATTCCACCAGTCCTTCACATGGGTTCATGTGTTGACTGTTCAAGAATACTCGTTCTTCTTTCAGAGATTGCAAAAGAGCTAAATCTTGACATATCTGATCTTCCAGTTGCTGGTGCTGCACCAGAATGGTATAGTCAAAAGGCTGTATCTATTGGTGCATATTTTGTTGCATCAGGTGTATTTACCGTCCTTGGAATTGCTCCAAGGATATTTGGTAGCAAAAATATCATTGAGCTTCTTTCAGAAGGATTAGATAAGACGGTAAAGGCAAAGTTTGCTATAGAACCTGATCCTGAAAAGGCTGCTGATCTTATAATAGAGCACATAGATAAGAAAAGGAAAGAGCTTGGAATTTAAAAGAAGTGCAAATTCAGGTCTTTCTTGACTTTATTGACAGACTCCTTTGGGGTCATCTCTTAGCTCCTCTTCTTCTTGGAACAGGAATCTTTTTGAGTATAAGGCTCAGGTTTGTCCAGTTTAGATATTTTATTCATGGAATAGAGTGTCTTAGAGGGAAGTGGAATGATGAGGGAAAGGGTGAAATAACATATTTTCAAGCACTTTCTACAGCACTTTCTGCTACCATAGGAACAGGAAACATAGCAGGAGTTGCAACAGCAATTGCTGCAGGAGGTCCTGGTGCAGTATTCTGGATGTGGATAACAGCAATCTTTGGTATGGCAACAAAATTTAGCTGCTGTATGCTTGCAGTAAAATTTAGAAAGATAGACGAGAAAGGAACAGTTGCTGGTGGTCCAATGTATTATCTTGAACATGGACTTAAAAAAAGATACTTAGGAATACTTTTTGCTTTTTTTACTGCCTTTGCATCATTCGGAATAGGAAATATGGTTCAGGCAAATTCTGTTGTTGATCCATTTGTTCATGCTTTTCCAGAACATGTGAAAAGAAGAGTTTCTCTTGCAATAGGTATAACAATGGCAGTATTTGTTGGTATTGTTATAATTGGTGGAGTAAAAAGGATTGCAAAAGTTGCTGAAAGGATAGTCCCTTTTATGGCTGCTGTATATGTCTTTGCAGCATTGACAATAATCTTTTCAAATCTGGATAAGATCCCGTCAGTATTAAAGACGATATTCAAAGAAGCTTTTGGAATTGATTCCATAACAGGAGGTGCAGCAGGATACAGTGTCCAGAAGGCTATACAGTTTGGAATTGCAAGAGGGATATTCTCAAATGAATCTGGACTTGGATCTGCTGCAATTGCACATGCAGCAGCAAAGACAAAGGAACCCGTAAGGGAAGGTTCTGTAGCAATGCTTGGTCCATTTATTGATACAATAGTGATATGCACGATGACGGCAATTGTGATAATAATAAGTGGGATGCATAAGAAAGGACTTGATGGAGCTGCACTTTCTGCAAAGGCATTTGAAGTTATGTTGCCAAATTTTGGTTCATATGTAGTAAGTTTTGGACTTGTCCTTTTTGCATTTACGACAATGATAGGATGGAGCTATTATGGGGACAGAGCAGTATATTACCTTTTTGGAGAAGATGCAGTAAAGATATACAGATGGATCTATGTTATTCTTATTCCCATAGGTGCTGTTATACCTCTCAGGCTTGTATGGACATTATCAGATATTATGAATGCTCTTATGGCTTTTCCAAATCTCATAGGGCTTATAGGACTTTCAGGATATATGTATGATATAATAAAAGACTATGAAAAAAGGTCATATGGAAGAAAGAGTCTGGAAGATTGATGAAGGTCTTATAAATACTGCAAGAAGTTTTATAACTGATGCAGTAAAAGATTCACCTGAAAATGTCTTTGTCGTTTATCATGGAGATGGAGATGGATGCTGTTCTGCATATTTTATGACCAGATTTCTGAAAAGACTTGGAGTAAAGGATATAAAATACAGATGGGTTGGAACAGCAGATTTTGATTTCAAATGTTTGGAAAGATCTCTTCTTTCAGATAAGCCAAACTTAAGCATATTCCTTGACCTTCCCGTATATAACAAATTAGATCTTCTGAAAAATCTGAGAAGTATGATCTTTATATATGATCATCATAAACCCGGAAAACTTCCTTTCTCAAACCCTCCTGATCTTTCAAAATTCCTCTATATAAATCCAGTAATCCATCAGAACAGCTCAACTCCAACGACTATATTCTCATGGCAGCTTAATGGTGAAGATGATCTTCTAAACAAAGAGATACTTTTTATGGGGCTCTATACTGAATCATGGCTTGAAGGAGCTCCTTTTTTTGAAGATCTTGAAAGCTCTCATAAGAATCTTCTGAAATCCATAGCAAGACTTATCCACAGCAGCTTCCTTATAAATGACACTTCAACACTTCACTATGCCCTTGAATTCCTTCTTGGACTTGAAAAGCCAATAGCAGACATAAAGAATCTTGAAGAAATAAGAAATTTTAATGTCCTGAAAAACATATACAATCTTATTCAAAATGAGAAGGAATGGATAATCTATCTTCTTCTTCAAGACATGAAAAAGATGCCACAGCCAAGATATGTCCTAAGAAGAATAGATAGCAGGATGAGGATATGTGGAATTGTTGCATCTGAGCTAAGGTGGAAGTATCCTGATCTTGTTGTAGGGATTTGGCAAAGATGGAAGGATAGCTTTTACTGTGAGCTGAGAAGAGGGAAAAATTGTAAAGTTGATCTCGTGGACCTCATAGAGGAGTTAAAAAAACAGGTGGAACTGAAAACAGGAGGAGGACATCCAGAAGCAGCAGCATTTACTGCTGATAAGGATAACTTTGAAAAGGCTATAGAAAAGCTAAAAGAGATCCTTAAAGAAAGGATGAAGAAAGATGCCAGTAAGTGAGGTTATAACAATAGGAACAGAGATAATTCTTGGTCAGATCCTTGATACTAATTCACATTATCTTTCACAAAGACTAAAAGATATAGGCATCCCTGTAAGATACAGGACAGCTGTTATGGATAACATTGAAGATATAGTTTCTGCAATAAAGATAGCAAAACAGAGAGCTGATCTTATAATAACTACAGGAGGACTTGGACCAACAGAGGATGATCTTACAAGAGAGGCAATTTCAAAGCTGACAGGAGCTAAGCTCATATTTAACGAAGAACTTTTTGGACAGATAAGGGAGATATTTGAAAAGTTAGGATTTAAGATGCCTGAAAAAAACAGAAAACAGGCTCTTATTCCAGAAGGAAGCATACCTATCCCTAACAGGATTGGGACAGCTCCGGGTTTTATAAAAGAATTTGACTCTGTTCCCATAGTATGTCTTCCTGGTGTTCCAAGAGAATTAAGACTACTTATGGAAGAAAATGTAATTCCCTGGTTAAAAGAAAGGTTTTCCTTAGAGAAGGTCTGCTATAAGGTCCTGAAGGTTGTAGGAGTAGGAGAAAGCAAAGTAGACAGGATGGTTTATGAGGCTATTGGAAAAGAAGATCCTGAACATATAGGACTTATAGCAGATGAGACAGAGGTAAAGATAAGGATAACTGCAAAAGGAAAGGATGCAGAAAAAAGAATAGAGGAACTGGAAAGTAAAATAAGAAAAAGGCTTGGAAGAAACATATATGGAGAAGATGATGATACACTTGAGGATGTGATTGGAAGGATGTTAGATGAAATGAATCTTACTGTCTCTTCATTTGAGACATTTTCAGGAGGGAGGCTTTCACAAAGACTTTCTCTTATCTCAAATTTCATTCAGGGAAAGGTAATAGTCAGAAAAAAGACCCTGGAAGATATAATAGGAAGAGAGATAAAAAGCTGTGATAAAGAAGCAGCAATATTTTTTGCAAGAATGATAAAAGAAGATACAGGATCTGATGTAGGCATAAGTATCCTTGGTTTTCCTGTGAAAAAAGGAAATGAGCTTCTTGTAAGCTGTTCAACAGCAGTTGAAGGAAAAGGAG
>Ga0190367_1000698_pt1 | contig 22697 bp, 23 predicted proteins | sample 4872181011_MG_FD_171838 | JGI IMG/M metagenome (GOLD analysis project Ga0190367, IMG submission 171838) | Hydrothermal vent microbial mat bacterial communities from Southern Trench, Guaymas Basin, Mexico - 4872-18-10-11_MG | ecosystem: Environmental > Aquatic > Marine > Hydrothermal vents >...
AGCTCAAGCAAAACAATACTCTGAATACCTTCACCTTTTTCAGTCAAAGGAATACTAACGTTACCTACCCTATGTACAAACTCGCACTCAACACCCTTACTCACATCAAGTCTAACACTCGGATCAAAAACTCCAGAAAACCCATAATTATCCCTTAAAACATCATTTAATTCATTAAACCTCTCCCTGAGCTTATTACGTATCTTATTCTCAAGCAGCTTAAAGCTCTCAGCAGCATCCTTATCCTCATTAATTACAGAATCAATTATAGGACGCAGCTGCGCACCAATAATTCCCCTACTTCCATAAGTCTCCTCAAGATCTCTATCTGTTGTCAATAAAATAGGTCTTGGTAATTTTTCTAGAAGCCTATTTACTTTTTCCTTTTGATTATCATTAATCTCTTTAATACATTTATCTTTTATATTAAAAACAGCAGGCTTCTTAGCAATACCTACCTTAACTGGAGAACGATAATCTCTTTCACTACTAAGATTTTCTTCACAATGTATCTCTACAAGAAGTGCACTATACTCATCAGAGCAAAGTCCGTGTATCTCGTCAAAAACTGCAGCAAGCAATATTCTCTTCTCATCATCTTCTAAATTAAAATCTCCCCACTGAAGCTTTCTAACTCTCCTTCCATTTTCAACACATCTATAGAACAACTCAATAGCTCGTAAAATAGAAGACTTACCTGAATCATTAGGCCCTATCAATACGCATAACTTATTATCCAAGGGAAGATACACATTCTTCAAACATTTATATCCGTCAATGAAAAATCCCTTAAGCTTCACGCTGATCATGCTTAAAACAAATCATATAATACTATCATTTAAAAATAAAATAGAATACAGAGGGAATACTATGAAGCTAGGTAAACTAATAAAAATTGATCCTAGAAACGTATGGAGCGATGAAAGCGAGTTTAATGAATGGCTTGCAGAAAACATAGACCAGTTAGCTGAAGTCCTAGGCATAGAACTCGAAGTTCTAGAAATAGAGTCAGAAATCGGAAGCTTTCGCGCAGATATCATAGCCAGAGACTTAAGCGGCGAAGACAAACTAGTAGTAATAGAATCTCAGCTAGGAAAAACAGACCACGAACACCTAGGCAAAATAATAACATATTCAGCTGGGAAAAATGCCTCTACAATAGTATGGATAAGCCCGGAATTCAGAGAAGAACATATAAGTGCACTCGACTGGCTCAACAGCATAAGTAACGAAGTCTCATTCTTCGGAATAGAACTCCAAGTCCTTAAAATAAACGGATCAAAACCAGCAGTCTACTTCAACATAGTATCAAAACCAGACAACTGGAGAAGAGAAAGAACAAAAACACCACTCACAGGAAGAGCACTACTTTACCAACAATTCTTCCAAGAACTAGCAGAAAAACTATACTCAGAAAAAATAGCAAAAACAAGAAAAGGCCTCCCACAAAACTGGCTAAGCATAGGAGCAGGAAAATCAGGCTTCTGGTACTCAGCCGTATTCACAAGAGACAACAGATACCGAATAGAACTAGTCATAGACACAGGAGACTACGATAGAAACAAGAAAATATTCAATAAACTAAAAGAATATAAAGAAGAAATAGAGAAAAACATAGGCTCCCAACTAAACTGGAACAAACTCGAAAACTCAAGATGCTCCAGAATTGAACTATACTACCACGAGCCCATAAGAATAGAAGAAGTAATAGAAAACGAAAACAAGAAAAAAGAACTAATAAACTGGACAATAAACATAATCAAAAAATTCAAGAAAACATTCACTCCAAAAATAAAAACTATAGAAATCTAAATATTACCTTCAATAATATTTAATTTCCAAGATAAATAAGATAAAATGTAATAAAATATAGGAATACTAAAGTTTCACTTAAACAAACATGAGATTTTGCAAACTTTAATAATTGCCTTAGTAATATAAGTTTCCAAAATACTTACAGCCATCAAGGCGCAAGAAAATAAATTATATACCGAATTAAGCTCTGTGAAAGAAAAACACTTCACGATACTCCTACTCTCACTAACTACTCTTCTCTTCATAATCTTAGGAATAATCACTGCTAGCCCACCAGTAATACATTTTTCAGCAGGAAACATAGACAAAATAATAATATTAATGATTGTAATAATACCATTGCCAATAAAATTAAAACTAATAGTAATATTAATAGCGATAACCTACTTTGCATTCGCAGCACCCGAAATTTCACTATCAATTAAGATTACCATGAAACAGAATATTTTTCTGGGAATTGGCTTAGTAATGCTAACAATATTATTATTTTATCTAGATTTCATAAAAATAACAAAATATAAATTAAAGACAAAAGATATAATAAAAATAATATTAAATATATTGCAAAAGGCAGTAACTCATTTGTTTATATTCTACTAAATTATACCAAAAATAAGAGAAAAATATAAATCTAATATAATAATTCACAAAATGTGGGTAAGAATAGAAGAAGAGGATCTAAGCTTGAAGACCTAACTGCAAAAAATTATCAGAAAGCAGGATATAGTGTCGAAAAACATGTAATAACAAACAGAGGTGAAATTGATATTATAGCAAAGTGGAGGCATAAGACCTATGCAATCGAAGTTAAGTCAGGAAAGCAGATAATAACGTCTACAGACATAGAAAAAATATACAAAAAAGCCAAACATGTTAAAGCAAAACCAGTACTAAGACACAGCCCAAGAACTAAAATAACTCAACCAGCAATTAAACTAGCAAAACTTCTCAACGTCTCAATCAAGCCTATAAAAATAGGAAAGAAGCAAAGAAAAAGGAAGAAAACAAGAAAAGGCAAAAGGAAAAGAAAATAACTTAACATATAAAGAAATTAAATAAGTACCGAGTATCATAGCTCACTTTATCAAAAATCTAAACGTATTCTCCTAAAGAACCCTAATATGAATGTCCCTACAATACAGAAATAATGAATTTAAACGGTACATCTTCAAAACAGACTTTAATTACAGCTTTCCTGGCGTCTCGCAAATATTCAAGCAGTTTCTCCTTATCGCTATCAGAAGCCCAATAAAACTCGTAATATTCATGAATTAAGTTAATAGTTGTAGTCTTACCATTTAATCGCTCGATTACAGCTTTTCCTTCTCTTCGTCTATCAGTATAAATACATGTATTGAAATACCCCTTCTCCTGCCAAGAAAATGTATTTATTACATCCCAGTCTTTAACTATTACTCTATCCTTAAGAATAGCGAATACTTCGTTAATATCATACGGTTTAATATAATTAATTACTTTATTCATATTATTAAATGAATATTTATAATCAATATACAATTTTTCTAAAAACTTTAGAGCATCTTCATATACTATACCACTAAGACATTTAGCTATATTCTTCCAAACGTCACTAAATCTGTCCTTAGCAACTTCAGTTCTTTCTACTTCTAAGAAGTATTTAAGACTAAGATAAAACCATACTTTAAGTGTAAAAGGCATTTCATCAATTAGTTTAAGTAAAATATCGTTACTACTAGTATTTATTAAATAGGCAAGTACATCTCTAAGAAACCTGTAAGCATCACTTAACGCTATAACATAGCCTCCTTCATGATATAATTCATTACGAATTCGAGTAAGTTCAAACATTCTATGAGTTAAGGCGAACATTAAACATTCATAATAATTTTCACAAGCCTTAAGACCGCCTTTTCCATATACTTCTTCAAAGTAAGTTTTACGTTTATCTTTCGAAACAACAGGTCTTCCTGAAGCATGCGAGAAAGCGTCCTCAAATAACTCCTTATATCTAGCTCCAAATTTTCCTGTAAGAGCTCTCGCTGCTAACTCTGCACTTTCATGTGCAAGAACTGTACTCAACCTTAGAAGACTACCTCTCATCTCAATATCCTCGTTAAATATAGCCTCAATAAAATGTCTAAATGCGTAAATAAAGATTTCCAAAGAATACTTTTTAGTAGTGATGTACATGCTCTCACCAAACCGTAGATAACGTATTTTATGGCTTATGTGACCTAAAAATATCCAAGCTTAACGAACCATGAAGTTTGTCCACAGCATTACGTAGCTTACTAAGTAGTTTACCAAATTTCTCATTAATAATTCCAATTTTTTGAAGCAACGATATTATTCTTCTAATATTTCCTATAGTCCTATTAAATTTTCTATAATCAGTTTTACGCGGCATATAGTACTTTTTAAAGAATAAATCACCCCAACTTCTGGGCAAAATCATTAACTCGAATCTACCACTATCAAGTAATTCCTTTAAAACATTACTATATCTATCTAATTCACTAGAATCAGTTATAAAAACAGGAACTTCTAAACTTCTACCCAGACACGTTCTTGTATAAGCACTAAAATAAAGCTCGTAACTAGCTCTAGCCACATCCAAAACCTTATTTCTTAAATCCTCTTCCCTAATATTAGCTAGCAAATTATCGCACCGCTCATGAATAAATCCGGCGAGAACCTCCATCAACATATCAAGCCTCCCTCCCTCAAAATAAGTCTCAATAACCCCTTCAGAAGCCCACTCCTCCAAGAGCTTCTGTAAAGCAGCCTCAGGATGCTTTCTAGTCAAATCAGTAACAATAGTTATGACTTCATTTAAAGCATCTTCTTTTCTCATCAATAAATATAACACCGTGAAATATTTAAACATAAAATTCTCTTACTCTTCTCCTTAAATAAATTCCATTAATAGTGTTTTACAGCTTATTTCCTAATTTAAAGTAAAGAAATAGTTCTAGAACTGCCTTAATTATCAGCAAAATAAAAACTAACAATATTACTCCTTTAACTCACGAATTACTATCAACATCACTAAGATTAGTAAAAGTGCAAATATTATTACTATTAGTTCTTGAGGAAAAATTCCCTGTAAGATAAACCCTATTGGAGCAATTTGATACATTGGAATAACTACACCAAATAGTAAAAGAAAGATAATCACAAAAGCTACAATACCAGACATAATAACTGTTAATTTGTCTATCATATAATGTATCTTATGGCAAAACTAATATAAAAATGACTCGATTAACAAATAGACCTATATACTATTATATTCGAAAAACCTTTAAAGTCTAGAAAAGACTGAAAGAAAGGGAATTTAGTATAGAAAATAATTAGACTTAATAGGTTATGGCCGTAGATTAATTTATAGAGAGAAAGAATTTCTAGGCTAATAAAACTAATCGACATTATTAAATTGAAGACTTAAGGTTTCCCGTTATACTATATCTAGTTTAAAAATTTAAAGTAGCATTAAGCTAATATAACATGGGATTAAAGGAGGCAGTAAATCTCCTAGAAAAATTTAGAAGAATATCTCTTGAGAAATTTTTCACGAAGCATCAACAGCAATTCAGTCAAGTAGGAAAAATCTTCGAATACTATTTTATAAAAGCAGTAAAGGAATTGGGGTATGAAATAGAGGTAAACAAAAAGTATAAATGTAAGGCACTCATAGACCGAGAATATTTCACAATTATACCAGATATCATTGTAAAAAGCTACAATAAAGAAGTACTAATAGAACTAAAAGCAATGCCTAAAGGAGTATACAAAAAGCCTGATGCTCTAGCAATAGCATTCGATTACATACATCTCAAAAACACTTACCCGAACAAACCCTATATTGTGATATTAGCATACAATAAGTATAGAAATGAAGCAAAACAAATACTAGAATACTCAAGTGATAAACTATTTTCATTACAACTAAACAACCTATCTGTAGACATACAAGAAAAACTAAAACAGCTAAACGAAATAATACAAACAATAAATTCTAAACCACCAATCAGATTAAAAATAGCTAAACATCAAGTGAACTTACCGCCGTCAGATCAACCATCACCAAAACTAGACTATATCAAGGGAAGAAAACTAGAAAAGGAAATAATAAAAATAATGAGAAAATATAAACTAAGTCCAATAGAAAGAAAACAAATAAAAGCAAAATTACTCGGAACAGGACCATACTATACGATAGAAGCAAACATATACATAGAAAACCCGAAAACAGTAATAGAATGCAAAACAAGAAAACATCCAATAATAGACGCTGGAGAATCAAAAGCAGCAGCTATAGACGCAATAACACTCAAACAAACACTCATACCGCACACCTACATACTAATACATAACCCAACAACAAAACCAAACAAAATACTAGCAATATACACAGACAAAACAATAACAACAAACCAAATAAACCAACTAATAAAATACCTACTACTCAAACAACCAACAACAAAATAAACTTACTTCAGCAACCCCGCCAAAAAGTCCTTCAGCTCACTCTCACACACTTCATCTTCCCTAAACCAGAAAAACCTAAACATCTCAGGATACTTTCTCTCAAGCTCCTCTCCTAAAATCACTACAGACTCAACCCTAATATCGTTCTTCAAAGCACCTCCTCCCAAAAACACTACACAATACAAAGGAATATTATTACTCAGCCAATCAGTCCTCTCAAACAGCCACCAATACTTCGAAATACTCTCAACAGGCCGCTTACTTCGCTCATACTCGAAAACAATAACCCTATCCTGAAAGACATAACAGCAATCAGGCCTAATATTATATTTTTTTCCATGAAACTTAAGTACTCTCCTATCATAGTGAACAAGAAAACCACTATCCTTGAGCAAACTATGAATTATATTCTCTAATGACTTTCTTCTATCACCCATATTATCTACCAAATATTCCGATATTTTCAAAAATATAATACTTTTGAATTAAATAACCTAACTCTCCCTTGAAATTTTCAGTAATAATCCTATGACATTCTAAGCTGATTAAGAATCTTCAGTGCATAATATCTAATGCTATTTTAAGCACTCTACTGCCTTGTTGATACTTATATATGGCTTATCACTTTTACATAGTATTAAGTCATATATTTAAGCTTTAAATATTATATAGGGGGCTACCTTTGAGAGAATCAGGCCTCAGAATAGAAATAGAAGCTGATAAGAAAACTATTCGTGAGATAATAGAAAAAGTAATAAATGGTAAGTGGAGACTATACATACCCGCTTTCCAAAGAGATTTTGTATGGGATGAAGATGACGTTAGAGATTTCTTTGATTCCATTTTAAGAGGATATCCAGTAGGTTCAATAATTCTATGGCAACATGCTGGTTACGATCCTGAAGACGATCCTTTTGCAGAGCCACTAATTTCTGGAATCAAAACATATGAAGGAGCAAAAAAGTACTACATCCTAGATGGACAGCAGAGACTGACAGCTATTATGCTATTGTTTTATAATTGGTGTATCAATAGATTGAATAGACAAATTAAGCTAGAGGTACCTATAGCCTTCCGTCCCTCTGATCGCAAGCTTGTCAAAAGTAGGAAAATCGGCGTTGATCTCTCTGAGCTAATAAGATCTTACATCGAGGGAGAAATAAGTAAAATAGTCGCTAACTATCCAAGGTTTAATAACCTATTAAAAGATACTGCCAGTAGGATGCTTGAATATGAAATCCCGATGTACTACCTGACTACTTATGGCGACTTTAATAAAGCGGTCATGGAGATGGCTCAGGCATTCGTGAGAGTAAATAGGGAAGGTGTAAGGATCGGAGGAGTCGAGCTACAGATATCACTATTAACTGGACATATTGGAGGAGATTTCAGCAGATTAATCAGGGAAAACTACTTGCCCTTAAAAGACGAGTTTTCGTTAGATTTAGTACCATTTCTTAGATTCATTATTTCTAATCTCGGATTAAAGCAAACTGATATATCTAGGGTAGCACGTGAATCTCCTGAGAGCTTCAGAAGACGACTCGAAAGAGCAGGAGTTCTAAGCAATCAACCAAGTAGACTTAACGAAGTCTTTAATGGTTCTTTTAGAGCAATGAAATTAACACTTGAACTACTTAAATCAGAGCTAGGATTAAGAAAGATCTCACTTCTGCCATCTCAATTAACATTAATACCTATAGCGACATATCTGTATAATAAAGACATTAGAAGTATACAATCCTTAGATTATGAAGAGATCGAAAAAATACTTACATGGCTCATAATAGCTAATTTCAGAGGAAGATATACATCACGTACCGATAGTAAACTACAGAGAGATATAGATATTGTCAAAAAGGCTAAGAAATTCCCCTTAAATGAACTCTTAAGCGAAATCAGAAGTCCTAAAATAACATTAAATGATTTAATGCGAGGGAATAGCGTAAATATCTCAAGAAGACCTAGTCAACCATACTTATTCCTACTATATATCGCTTTAATTAAAGAGAAAGCCGATGATTGGACTGGAGCTTTAATAAGGAGCAGGGATCTTAATGAACTCGCTAGGCATCATATTTTTCCTAAAGAGTACCTTGAAGAAAGTGATATAGTACCTGACGAGCCTAGAGAAAGAGAAGCGTTCATAAGCGGGTTAGGTAATGTCACATTCATAAATAAGCAGCTAAACGCAGAAATAGGAAGTAGACCTCCTCACGAATACCTTAATGAATACAGGAAATCTATTGAAAAGCATTTCATACCAAGTGATGTATCACTATGGAAGCTAGAGAAGTTTGAGCAGTTCAAAGAGGAAAGAGTAAAGAGAATATATGAGGCTATTAAAAGGTATTTTCCACTAGCATTTAGTTAGCAATCACTTAGAAGACAGATGATCTTAAGCAAGTTTTTCTAAATAACGCTAAAATAATATAGTGATTTAAACTTTCACTAACTACTATTTCACTAGAGATATGCTTAATTCAGGTAATTCGCAGTACATAAAATCTCTCTACGAAGCAGCCAAAATATACTTGCAGTCAAGGGGAATTGCTTGGTTTAATCTAGAAGCATTGACGCGAATAGTGAAGTTCTTGGTGCAGACTCGAACATACGTCTACTCTACTCAAATAGATGAAGCACAAGTACTCAAAGGACTAAAATTCACTAAAACTGGAAGAGAAGCAGGATACCTCTTAAAATTCCTATGGTACATAGGATTCCTCTCATGCAAATACCAGAACAACAAATTTTACTACAAACTAAACTCCAGCGGATGGCAATACTACAAACTACTAGAAACATCCCCCCACAAAGCATTCCTACACCTATACACAAACATCGTCGAAAAATGGGAACCTCTCCTAAAACTCATCGAATACCTAAGCCAAAGAAAATCAGCAACACCCGACCAAATAGTAGAAGACCTAGGCGGAGACATGATGTACTGGACAAAAATAATGACAAACTTCGGCTTCAAAGTAAAACAAACAGGAGTAAGAAAACCCTACAACAACTTCGTAACCCGAGCACTATTAATACCTCTAGCCGAAGAACTAGGACTAATAGAAAAAACAGACAACAAAATAAAACTCACACAACAAGCAAAAGAACTACCCTACCTAAAGAAAAAAGAATACGACGTAATCAGAACAAGGCCAAAAGACCCACTAATCTACGCCGCAGTATGCAACATACTACTCGAAGAAGAAGCCACAGTAATCACACCATGGATAGACCACACAACAGCACAAAACCTCACAAAAGGAATCATAGCAGGACTAAACAAGTACACGAAACTAAAGCACCTAAAAATCATAACCAGAGAACCAAAAAGAAAAGACATGAAAAAAGCAGTAGAAACACTACTATCACTCAAAGACTACATAGAAGTAGAAGCCAAAGTAGCCCAACACAGACCCCTACACGCAAAAACCACAATAGGCACAAACACAGCAATAATAACATCAGCCAACCTAATCCACACAAGCCTATGGAGAAACTTCGAACTAGGAATACTCTTCCACCAAACACCACCACAACTAAAACAACTAACAGAAGAAGAATGGAACTTGGCACAGCCTTACATTAATATAAGAAGCTAAGAGTAAGATAATAGAAAGTTAAAGTAAATAAAGCGCGATACTGCTATATTAGAAATATGACTTAAAGCTACTTAAGTTGCTTTCAGTTCTTTGTTCAGTAATTTATATTTATTAGAAAATAATTTAAAGCCGAAAATACAAAGATTTATGTGAGTAGATATTTAGTGATACTTGGCTCAGTCATTAATGTTGCTTGGAGTATATATGATGCGATAAATAAAGTTAGTGAGTATACAAGATCTAAGGAAGGTTTAGTGATGTTGTGGGGGTTTAATAAAAGAAAACTTCTTGGCGAGGTTAAGGAAGGAGATAAAGTTTTGATTTATGCTCAAAAATCTACTACACCTCTTCGTAAAGGAGGAATTGTTGCCCAAGGTATTATCACAGGGAAAATTTCGAGAGCATGTAATGATGTATACTGGCCTATTGCATCAAAAGGTGAAGGAAGCGAATGGCCATATAGATTTTACATAGAACTTAGGCGGCTTGATATTAATGTTAAAAATAGTTTGTCTAACGTGTCGATTACTCCACCTTATGTCGATAGAAATATCTGTGGGAATGAAATTGAGCGCATTATTAAGAAATGGAATCTAACGCCATTTCCTCCTCTTGAAGGCAAGCTAGGCAAGAGTTTTGAGGAATTAGATGCTGAAATATTTAATATTCTTTCCAAGAGAATACCCGTTGAAGTAGAGAAGCAACCTGTTATTCTGTGGGACTATGGACTTCTTGAAAAATATGTAAAAAAGAGGAATTTAATTATCTATAATTATGTTCTTAAAAGTATAATAGCGGCTTTGTCTTCGGGTAAGCATGTGATTTTGGTTGGTCCTCCCGGCGTCGGAAAGACTTCTCTTGTTGAGGCTTTGGCTGAGTCTCATGATCTTGTTTTGGTGAAGCGTACTGCTACTGCTGAGTGGACTCGTGTTGACTTAATTGGTGGACCTGTTTTTGTTGGTGGTGAGGTTAGGTGGAGGAGCGGCGCGCTACTGGAGGCTATTGCTAGGCACTTTGAGGCTAAGGAGAGGGGGCGTAGCGGCGCGCTGCTGCTTATTGATGAGCTTAATCGAGCGAACTTGGATAAGGCTTTTGGTGAATTCTTTACTATTTTTGGTAGCTCTAATCCAGAGTACTGGAAAATACCGGACTCCATAATCTATGAGATAAAGGAGTATGTGAAGGAGAACAGAGATGAGAGCAAGATTGATAGATGGGCTGAAATAATTTTGAGGAGGTGGGAGGAGAGCGGTGGAGAGCTTTCTGTGCCGAGTGATTTCCGTGTAATAGGGACTATGAATACTTATGATAGGCGCTACTTGTTTACGCTTGGCTACGCTCTTCTGAGAAGGTTTGCTGTAATCGAGGTATCTAACCCTAGTGTAGAGGATATAAGGAAAATACTAATGAAGGAGACGGATAACACAGAAGAGGTTGTGGATAAGATAATTGCATTCTATAATGGTGTGAAAAAATCAGTTGATTTGGGTGTAGCGCTTCTTATTGATATGGCTAAAATTGCTAAAAACATGTATAGGGCAGAAGGGGATCTTGATAAGGCGATTGCCTGTGCTGTTGTGTCCATTGCTGTTCCTCAGTTTGAGGGGTTGTCTCGTAGTGAGCTTAAAAAGGTGGGTGATTTTCTGAAGGAGTTTTCAAGTGAGGCTTATGATGTCTTCAAGAGATATTACCCAGAGTTCTGTGGTCGATCAGAAGAGTGAGGAGCTAAAGTTTATGGCTGAGTATTCATGGAAGACTCTACTTGCTCTTTACAGGAGATTTACTAAACTGAATAAGGGTATTGTATTAAGAAATGTTGATGAGTATATTGAGTTAAGTGGAGATATTGCTGACTTATTTAAGGCTAGTGCTTTAGTGAGAGAGCTTGTTGATGTTGTTAAGAAGATTCTCTTGAGGATGCAGAGAGTTTCTGTTGATGTGATTAAGGTCGAGCCTTATGTTGTGCGCGGTAGGGTTTTAGTGCAGCTTGCTGCGAAGCTTTTTCCTTCTTATGTGCCTGTAAGAGTGACAGAGTATAAGATAGAGACTCCTGCTAACCTTCTCTTAGCGCTGACTGTTCTCGAGACTCTTGAGGCTTTAAAGACTTCTCTTAGGGAACTTTATTCAGTTAATGCTACTGAGGTAATGAAGATTTTCCGAGATATTATTGCACGGGAGCTCGAGGAAGCTATTAGTCTCTGCGAATATCTTTTAGGAGACCCTTTGATAAAGCCTCTCGTTTCGAAAGCTTTTTTGATTTTAGGTGATGAACGCAGGATAGAAGAGTTGGAGGAGAAGGTTGAATTAGAGTGTATTAGAAAGCATAGGGAACTCTACGTTTACGAAGAGTTACTGGAATATAGGAAGATGCTTAAGAGCGAAGTGAAGATCGTTAGAAAGCTTGCAAAACAATTGCGTAAGACTTTCTTGATTGAAGTGTCTCCTGAGAAGCTATATGAGATTTACGGTTTTACGCTGGTGCTTGAGTCGCTAATAGAGTACTTTAAGATAAATGATAAATGGAACATTGATGTCGATGAAGAGGGAAAAGTCATAATATTCGAGTCTCCTCTAGGGGGAGAGAGGATTAAGATAACTATATCGTATAATGCTATTCCGAATAATGTTAAATCTCGTTTCGAGGCGGCTAAGGCCTACGGGCTTTTAGACAATGGTATCGATGAAGTAGATAAACTTAGGGGGCTTCCAGACACCATTATTAGAGTAGAGAAAGAGTCCGAAAAGAGGCTAGTAATAATTGATTATAAGTATTCACGTAATCCGAGCTATATAGCGGCGTCTCGCTACAAAGTATATGCTTATATGTACGAGTTTAATGCAGATGCTTCCGCAGTAGTAGTTCCAGGCGTAAATAAAGAAGAGGCTCACGAGGAAGAGGGACGAGAACAGAAAGGATTTTATGTGAAGGCTAAAGAGAAAGGAGGAGCTATAATAAGGGTAAATTCTAATGGAAAAATTCTTGCAATAATCTTCACTGAGCTAGGACCTCCTCGCAAAAAAGCCGAGGAAGCAAAAAACGCTATATTAGCTTTCTATAGAGTATCTATTCCTCCTTAAAACATACTTATGTAGAAGTAAGTAGTGTTGCTTGAGTTTCTCTCTAACGGCCTTAAACGGTATTTTCTCAATATCACTTAAAGTGAGTATTTTGGCGTAAGAGTCTCCTTTGCCTAGGACTTCGCGTATAGTTTCTCTTACAACATAGTTTTTCATAAAATGCATTCCACAGCAATTAGGCGCCGTACCAAGCTCAAATAACTCTTCTCTACACAAAGAAAACAAAATTCCCTTCTTTACGCAAAGTTTTCTTAGAAACTTATATCTACTGAAGCGCCACTCTCTCCTAGGAACTTTATGTGAAGATTTGAAAAGCCTCTCCCATCTAGACTTCAAAAGAAGTTCACGGAATTCTTCTAGAGAAAGCAGGTCCTTGAATACTTCGAGTTCACTCCACTGAAGAAACCTGTAAGCCTCACAAATAATCTGCTTAACTCCAATACTCTTAGCCACGTCAACATATTCTTCGAGAAACTCATCACTACTATTCACGTAGGGTATAAGAGGCTGAAGCCGAAACACGACAGGAACACCTTCACTAGCCAGCAGTTCAGCAGCCTTAAGTCTTTTTGAGGGAGACGGAGCATTAGGCTCAATAACCTTCGCCTTCTCATCCTCAAGAAGCGTTACAGTAAACTGAACAACAGCAAGCCCCTCACCAGCAAGCTCCTTGATTACATCAACCCAAGGCTCCTTAACCAAAAGATCAGACTTAGTGGAAACAATAACATGCTGTTTTTTCTCCAAACAGACCTTAAGCAAACGATAAGACAACTTAAACCTCTCCTCAGCAGGCTGAAAAGGATCAGTCAACGCAGACAATCGAAAAGCAGGAAGCCTAACACCACTACCATACACTTTATCCAGAAACTTCTCGAAAAGCCTAGGGTAATTAACTAACACAGTTACCTGATCTGAGTAGAACGGCAAGTAGCGTGTATAGCAGTACACGCAGCCGTGACCACACCCTATAAATGGATCAAGTCTCAGTATAGAGTAACAGTAAACACTCATAGCAACACTAGGATTAATAACAAGCCTACCATCAATAGAGCTCGGCTTCTCCACAGCAATATTACCCCCTATACTCTCACTAATAAAGCAATCTAGCAGATAGTCTTTTTTCACAAAATATTGTATCTTAAAAAATATTACCTTCAAAGAGTTCTTAAATATAAACTTGGTGAATAACATTTAGCATGTAGACTTTGTCTTGAGACTGAAATAGGTATATACTGCAAGATATACTGCTTTACTTGCTCAAAGTATATTTAATGAAAATTAATGCTTCAGCTTTAGGCCTTAAAACTAGGTATATAGTCCATGTACGCAAAAGAAGAGGTTCGGGTTCTGCTGATATTATTTTATATTTATCACTCTCATATATGTCTAGCATTATGTTAAGATAATTATCTACCTTATTCTTAAGTACTACCGTTATAATATATGAATTATCTTCATTTTTCTCTATTGATTTCACTTTTATGTCAAGTAAATCTGTAATATTTACCTTTGTGATACTGTAAAGCAATTTAAAATATACAATATTAATTTTGCTAAAATACATTAATGCACTATAATTTAATTCTAAATATCCTTCAGGCTTGTTAACAGATAATATTAAGTGTTGCAAATATTCTTTTTCTTTTGTTGATAAAGCCTGTGGTCTCTTATTATTTACTTCTAGTATATATACATCACTGCTTATATTTTTTAATATTTTTATTCTTATTAGATCAAATGGATAAACTAAATTGCTTAACACATTTTTATTGGGAACTCTTAATAACATCTTATGAATAATAACTAATTCAGCTCTCGAATAGTGTATTTTTATTCTGAAGGAATCATTGTAAGGAATAAGCTTTAGTGTTAGTTCTATACTAATTGGGTCGTGCTTAGATACATTGTAACTGTCCCATAGAATTACCGGAGAAAAGATAAAAGAAAAACATAGAATATAAATAATAGTACATACTATTATTATTCTTTTAGAGGATATAATAAAATTAACTAAGAACATCAATAATATTTTAGCATTCTTCGCAATATCTCTAATGAATTTAAATATTTTCAATAAAATACTTATAATTTTATTGAAAAATGCAATATATTCACTAAATGCATAATATAAGTCTCCTGAAAGAAATAATAATGACAGGAAAAAAGGACCAAATATTGAAAGAAGCATTAGTGTAAAAGCTATATTACATCTTAGAATCCATAGTTCATATACAGATGAAACATATTTAAAGCCTAGCATATTGCTGATTAAAATAATACATTCCATAAAAAAGATAATACAGTAAAATGCTGAAAAATATTCCAATATTATAAAGAGTTATTTTCATAATCTTTAGATTATTTAAAGCAAATCTTGTAATATATTTATTTATATTTTTTCTATTCATAAAGTAGTTATTCTGAAGATATAAAATATAATATCTAATATGAAAGATTAAAAATAGTATTACCATTGAGGGCATTGAAGATGATAAATCGCTTATTGCTTTTCTTACTCTAATATAAAAATATTTTAATTCGGTAGGAGGCGGCGTAAATATCAAGAGTTCTATAAAATAAAAGAACATTATTGTGAATTGGCTTGCGAAATATAGGTAGATTCCGTAAATAAATCCTATAAATAGTCTTTCCGAGGCACCAAATTTATTCCATGTCTCTGAACCATAGTATAAGCATACAAATGTCAAATATCCATAAATCAAGTTTATTAGTAGTAGATCTGGTTTAAGTCCAAGTCTCCATAATATGTCAAGAGGAATCACAAAGTATCTTATTTACTAAAATTATTTATATGTAACTGAATAATGAGAAGAGTCTGTTAAGCTAGTAATTACTTTAATTAGAAGATCGGATTAAGTAGGTGTGTTTTGTAGGAGGTATTTCTTGCATTTTGTTCTGCATTGATGGGGGTCTGAGCGTGCTAGATATATGTTTGTCATAGTTATGAATCTTATTTCGTGAGGATCTATTGGTACTTTGTTTTATTTCTTCTAGCCTCCGACTCTTCTTTTGTCTTTTGAGATTTTTGATATTTCCTTAGAAAATTAGTGAAATCTAAAGAGGCAAGTGTGGGTAAAGTGTGGTGAGTATTTTTCCTGTTTCTTTGTCTATGGTGTTGTTTTGCATATCTACTGCTATGATGTATCGTTTTCCCTCTTCGTTTATTTTGCATACATAGTATGGGTAGTAGATGAGTCTGTAATCTTTGATGCGTCCTGCCTTTTTATCCTTTTCATAATTTTCTGTAAATATACTTTTACTTTACTGCAGTCTTCTCCTTCTTTTAATTTTATACTATTTCTGATAGCTTAGTTTGCTAGACTCAAAAGAATCGCAAATTGCTGAATTCCTTTATCCTGTAAGATTTGTATTAAAAGGAGACCGTGTATCATATTTTTATTGTATGTTAAATGTATAAGAAGTATCGATAAAATCTATGATATAAATTTTTGAGATTTTTCACTGTAGGATTGTCTGACAGATCAGACAAATTTATATATTAGCGTCTATTTAATTTATCTGAAAAATAGCGTAGGGGGAATGTAGTATGTGTGAGGAATTATCTGAACTTAAGAAAAAGTTCATTATAAGTGAGGAAGAGAAAGTTGAAGAGTTAAGAGAAATTTTGTCTCGCATAATTAATTATGCTAAAGTATGTAAGTCAGGGGAAGTTTTAATAGAATGCAAAGAGATACCGAAGAGTCTAAAAGTTCTTTTAGTGATTATTGCTAGATATGTAGCAGGCATTCTTGAAGAAGGAATACCTACGGAAGTTTCGTTAGAAGAAATAGCTTCTTTTGCTGGAGTTTCTTCAAAGGAGGCTTCTGCAAGAGTGTCAGAATATATACGTAAAGGCTTTGTGAAAAGAGTTGATAAAGGGGTATTTAGGGCGAGAAGCATAAGTTCAGTTAGAGAAGCTCTCAATTTTATTGAAGAAAGAGTAAAAAGGTAAGTAGACATGAAAAGGACAAGTGAAGATAGTAGATTACTTAAGTCGTTGTTAAGGAAAGAAGATATAATCAGTTTACTAGCTAAGAAAATAGATAGAGAATTAGTGGTTAGTTTACTAGAAAATTACTATAATGCGTTGTATAGCTATGAAGTAGAAGATTTTAAAAGAACATTAATGTATGGAGGTAGATTTGTCGAAGATACCTTTAGAATTATATGGTTTATAATGACAGGAGAGAAATTGGATAAAATAAAAAATTTGACAAAATTATATAATAAGATACTTAATTTCAGCAACAATGAGCCATGGAAAGTCATAGTAAGAGTCGCATATAATGCGATCTATATTCTTCGTAATAAGCGTAATGCAGTTCATATTAATCCTATCGAGCCATCTCAAATGGATGCAATTCTAATAATACATGTATGTAATTGGATTTTAGCAGAATTTATTAGACAACTATGTTATTTTGATATCTCTAACAATTTATTCAGGCACTTTGTGTTATCATTAAATGCTATATACCCGTTGATAGAAAACATTGAGGAAAAACCTATTGTATTAGAGAAAATGGGGTGTAAAAATGAAATTCTTTTAATATTGGTTAGTGCCCATGGGGAGCTATATCTTCAAGAAATAATTGAATGTCTGCAAGGTTACTATGATAAATCAACAATATATAGGGCTATTAAAAGACTTGAAGAAGATCGTCTGATAGTAGTTAAGGATAAACGATGTATATCAACGAAAAAAGGTATATCTTTTGCGTTAAATTTAATATATAGTAGAAAATATTTGAAAATAGGTGAAGATCGTGGAAAGTCCTCTAAGTAATTTAATCGTTAAAGGATCTAAAAAGATAGAAGAAGTAATGTATAATATTCTTAAAGACTACATACGATTAGATGAGGAATCTAGGGAAGTCATCTTTTTGGAGTCAGCTAAAGACCTTAGCGTTGAGAAGAGAATTCTGCTTCTTCTAATGGGGTATAAGGCTATGGAAATATTGAATCTTATTACTGATAGTAGCTTATCACCGCGAGAGATAGCTGAAAAAATAGGTGCTAACTACAATACTGTCAGATCACAATTATCGAAGCTAGCTCGAGAAGGTTTAATAAGTAAAATGGGGAAAGGAAAGTATTGTGTGCAACTATCAAAAATAATTGAATTATCAGAGCTATTCAAGAAATAATGGTGATTGCTATGGATTTAGATAAATATATGAGCACTATTGAAAAAATAGTAAAAAATGCCGAAAAAATAGTTCAGTCAATAGAAGATAATGAGTTAAGGAAAATAGCTTTTCAAATTATTTTAGAGAAATTAATTACTAAGGAACTTATACATATAAGCACTGAAGAAAAGGCTGTAAAGGAAATATCTTCAAAAGGGAAGATCACCTTAGCTGAATTTCTTAATAAAGCTAACCCTAAGACCAATCCTGAAAAGATAGTTGCTATAGCTTATTATATGAAAATATATGAAGGAATTAGTGAGTTTACACAAGATGATCTTGCTGAGAGATTTAAACGTGCAGCTTTACCTTTGCCTGGAAACATGCCTAGAGATATTCGAATAGCTATAAAGAAAGGCTTCCTTGAGCGAGTTCGAGAAAAGGGTAAGTATAAATATTATATAACTCAGAGTGGAATAGACTTCGTTGAAAAATTATTGAAAAGTGAAACATAACCATTAAATTTAGTTATTATTAAGGAATAATTACTCAAAACCTAGCGTAGAAAATGCATTAGTAGAGTTGTTATGAGTGCTATTAGGTATGGTGTTGGCTTGAGGAGTGTGTTTCTTATTTTTGTTGTTAAGTAGATGGCGTGTAGTGTTAGTGTTCCTATTGCTAGTATTGAGAATGATGCTATTAGTATGGTGTAGGCGAGGATTACTGGTATGAATATTATTTTAGCGAGTGTTGTTATCGTGCCTATTTGTTTGACTGTGAGGAGTAAGTAGGCTGTGCCTGAGTATGCTAGGTATGGTGCTAGGAGGTGGAGACAATTTATTCCTTCGAGGTCTTTTTTGATGGTGCTAGTGCGGTAGTGGCTACTAGGGAGAATGCTGTTATTATCCCGAAGCCTGGGTGGAGTAGGCCTAGTTCTAGCCACTGGTAGATAATGAAGAGTGGGAGCATTAGTGTTAAGTTGAATGCTTCTGTGAAAGTGACTTTGTCTCCTTTTGTGGCTAGTAGCTGTGATACTGCTAGTGCTGTATTTAGAAATGAGATTTTTCGAAAAATAAGTAGTGTTATTTCTATAATTGTTAATGAGAAAGTTATTCCCAGGAGGAGTGGTGCAATTGAAATGAGTATTCTTTTGGGTCTGCTTACTGCTTCGTGTACATGTTAAGATCGTCATGAATATTACTGGGAGGTAGCAGTCGATATTAGTGTATACTATGAGTAGTATGCCTAAGTACCAGATGAATGCGTAAGCTAAACTCACATATTTTCTTAAAATTTCTTCAGGGTCTATCATACACTAATACTTAGTGTGGTATCGTGGAGTTTAGAAATATTTTTATGTCTTATTTTTCCTCAATAGTTTGAGTTAAGAAATTTTAGCTTAAATTTATTCTACTTAACATGTTGCATCACTAGTTTTGAGATAGGTTATTTATTATGGTTTTCTAGTGTAGTGATTGTGTTTACTAGTATTGTGTTTAGTTTGTTTACGAAGTCTGTAATTTCTGCTATTGTTGGTTTTCTGTATACGATGGCTATGTAGTAGAATTTTGTTGGTCTTATTGGTGATGGGTATATTTCGAGGTCGTACCATTCGGTGGCGTCAGGAGTTCCTTGGGGTTTGGATATTTTGATGCTGTATAGGTTGATGTCTAGTCCTATTGATTCATTTAATTTGTTTATTATGTTGATTTTTGAACCTATTTTTCTTATAGTGTCTATGGGGGAGTATTTTCCCTCGATTTCGGCTTCTACGAGTACTTCATAGTAATGTGGCTTTAGTTCTAGGAAGAGTTTTTCTTTTAAAGAGTCTTCGATTAGTTTAAATTCTTGTAAGGCTAGTTCTGGCTGGGGGGAGGAGATTCCTATGATGTGAGATTCTGTATTAACTTCTACTAGGAATCCGGGAAGCTTATGTGCTATGGAGATTTTTCCGCCAACAATTCCTTTAAATGTTCGTGGTGGAAGGCTTGCTGTAATACTGTACCCTAAGTCTATGAGTAATTTGGCGAAATCATGGAGATCTAATCTGAAAAGGACGTTAGCGTATTTTCCGGAAATTTTGAAGAATCTTAAGTTAATTTTTCTAACATACATGTTTTTTCCTCCAATTATCCTAATTGTTTTGGAAAGATGTTATGTGGTTGCGGTCAAAAGATAGTCTTCTTTTGATTCGTATGTTGTAGTATATGAAAACTCTTTTGCTCGATGTTCTACTCTTGTTAATTCAATACCTAATACGGATTTTTCTTCTAAAGTGAAGACTATTGGCGAACTAAGAATATTGTATTTTTGTGCTTTTCTATTAAGGCGGTATAGTAGCTCGCTGATTTCGCTTGCAATTTCTTTGAGAGGCGGGTTATTATATTTCGTTAATGTTCTTCTGAATTCCTCATAAACTTTAATAAATTCTTTAGGGTTTTCTGCTTTCATTGCTTGCTCGTAGAGTATTGTGAAAAGCTCTGATAGTATTTCTGTGGTTCTTTCTATGCTTTTGTCTGCTATAAATTCTAAGGTTTCTTTTGGCTTTGTTTTTAATGCTTCAGCCAGGATTTTTATTTTTGTATTTCTTTTTATTTCCTTTACTTTTTTCCAGTTATACACAGTTTTTCTGTCTATCCCGATTTTTCTGCAGATTTCTGATAGTGTTTTGTTTTCTTCTAGCATTTTAAATAAGTCTATTATGTCGCCTTTGGTTAATATTTCTGAGTATTTATAGGCTATAATTTCCATGCTCTCTCCTGTGGAGTATACTCCACAGATGAATATAAGTTTTGTGTAAGAAATAAGTCTAGGCCTCTAGTTTTTCATTTTTGAGTAATCTAAAACATATTTCAAGGGGGCTTCAGCAATGTATTCTATGAGCCTTTCTTCGCCGAACTTTTTCTTTAATGTTTGTGTAAGTAAATTGAGTATGCTTTGATAGTATGGAGAGCTAAGGTATTTACTGAAAAGTCTTCGAGCTTATACTTAGTTATGAAGTTTTTGTAGACTGTGATCCACTTTTGTTGAGGATTCCATATGAGAAGCTTTGCTATTTCTTTTATGCTTACGTGTCTTGCTAGTAAGCTTAATAATCTTAGTCTTTTTCATAGAACGTTTCTACTCTGCATATTTCTGAGTATTTGTTTATCCAGTTAATGTAGCACGTAGGGTATTCTTTGTAAAGAATGAAGCCTGTTAGGAACTCAGTGAGTGACTCTATGAATGCATATATTTTATCGCTTAGCTCTGCTAATTCTTTTTCCCAAGAAAAGTAGGATCCTGCATGAAGGAGTTCATGGACTAATGTTGGTATGCACCACTGTCCTTTCTGTAGGTATAGAGTTTTGTTTTCTGGAAGATATTCTCCTCGAATATAGCTGTATCCTTTAATTTCCTCTAGTTCTTCTTCACTGAGCTCTACTATTCGAAATTCTTGTGGAATTACTAGCTCTATGTTTAGGGTTTTGCTTATTCGAATAGCAGTATTTAAGGCAAATAGACTTAAGTTCTTTATTGTGTTAATAGTTTTCGTGTAGCAAGGTGGTTTAGCATTGTTTATTAGCATCTACTGCTGACTTATTGAATAATTTTAAATATTCTTAATGTATGGAGCCTGAAACTTTTACTTAAGACAGTGATAGTATTTTGTAGTAGGGCTATGAATTTACGTTTTTTCTCTGTGGATTTAAAGTAGCTTACAATCCTTATTTTGAGGAGGCTTTTCATGAAATAGTAAACAGGGTTATTCTCTTAAGTAGAGGTAGTTTTTTAAACTAAAAAGTTTTCTAGAGAAGTACAGTGAATCACTTGAGAGGCTCTTAGTTAGATAGAGTTTTTAATGAGAAAACTTGATTTTTTATTGACTGAATTTTTTACTTTTAAAAGTAATTTTTCAAAAATTTTGAGATATTTAGCCTTAGTTATTTGGTGAAGGAAAGGAGTGGCTGTGTATGGAGTTAAATTAAACTGTGTAGAAGCTATAGACTCTACTGTGCTAAAATTGTAGAACTTAAGTTGTGAGGGAAATTTAAGTTAGAGCTAATTGAGTTTTTCGCGGAAATTCTTGGACTGCTTTATGTCGCTTAGTTACTTATTATTGAGTATAAGGAAAATGGGGCTATATTTGTAGTTTTGTATAAAGTGATAAAGTTTTACTTCAAGTATGTTGCTGTATTGCTTACATATACTAACTTGTGTATACTACTTTTAATTTTTCGTTTTCAGCGATTTTAGCTAAATTTTCATCTCCGGTTACGAATATTTTGCTTCGAGCTTTAATGGCTGATACTATTTGTAAAGCATCTGCAACGTAAATATGATGTTTTAGTACAAGTTTTATGGTTTCTTTAAGTATTCGGGGGCTTATCTCTACGACTATGAGTCTATGTAGTTTGGAGAGAGTTTTCATTTCTCTTAATAGGTTTCTCAGCAATTCTCTTGCATTGAGACCTAGTCTTTTTTCATATTTATCGAAAACAACAGTGGCTTCGGCTATATTCCAGTATGAAAAAGAAATTTTGCTGATGCCGCGGTAGCATTCGCTAAATATTTTATCTACTATGTTGCTGCC
>Ga0190367_1000699_pt1 | contig 22598 bp, 27 predicted proteins | sample 4872181011_MG_FD_171838 | JGI IMG/M metagenome (GOLD analysis project Ga0190367, IMG submission 171838) | Hydrothermal vent microbial mat bacterial communities from Southern Trench, Guaymas Basin, Mexico - 4872-18-10-11_MG | ecosystem: Environmental > Aquatic > Marine > Hydrothermal vents >...
AAATATGAGGTTGATGGCAAGCCATTCAGTCAACAGTTTATAGAATATTCTGCAAGGTATTTCCCTTATATTAATCTATTTTTAAAGAATGCTCTACTTAAGGCTTTTCCAGAGTTTTCTTCATCTTTTTTTGAGCAACACCCTACTGCTACTATATTAAGATTTAAGAATTTGCCAGATTCTTGCAGAAGAAAATTAAGGTCTTTATCTAGGTCAGATCTGGGTAGACTAGTAGAATTATATGTTGTTATTAGGGATGTTTATAAGACCAAGATGAAGACAGTTACTTATCTATATAAATGTTATAAATGTGGTCATAAGTTTTTCTCTAAGAAGTTAGTTAAGAGATGTCCTAATTGCAAGTGTAAGGATATTGAGGTTTTCAGAGAATTTTATGATTCTGTGAAGAGAGTTATTGTTACTGATGCTGATGATTATAAAATAAAATATTCTTATTTGGCTATATTATCTGGTGAGTTAGCTGAGTGGGTTGATGATAGAGATAAGTGTGGTTTTGAGTTTGCTCTTGGCCAAACATATAGAATTATTGGTTTTGTTAAGTTATATCCTACTGGTAAATCTCTTTATTCTTTCTATATAGATGTTTTATATATAGAACCTTTCTCTCTTGAAGATCTTTATCACATTAGTGAAGAAGATATTAAGAAAATTAAGGAATTGGCTTCTAGAGATGATGTTTATGATCTACTTGCTAAAAATATCTGTCCTAGGGTTTATGATTTTGATATGATTAAGAAGGCATTAGTTTTGCAATTATTTGGTGGTGTTTCTGGTGAGTATAGGGGCAATATACATATATTAATTATTGGAGATATGGGTACAGGAAAGTCTACATTACTTACTGATTTTGCTAAAGTTGCTCCTAAGGCTATATATGTTACAAGTGCTGGTGCTACAGCAGTTGGTTTAACAGGGGCTGTTGTTCGAGATAAACTTACAGATTCTTGGATTTTTGAGGCTGGTGTTCTTCCTTTGGCAGATAATGGGTTTGCTGTTATAGATGAGTTAGATAAGTTTAATAAGAAAGATTATAGCGCCTTATATGACGCTATGAGTAATCAGAAGGTTACTATTCATAAAGCTACAGTTCATGAGGAAGACTTACCTGCTCGTTGCTCTGTTCTTGCTGCTGCTAATCCTAAAACTGGTTTGTTTGATCCAGATAAACCTTTGGGTGAGCAGATTGATATACCTCCTCAATTACTTTCCAGGTTTGATCTGATATTTGTTATAAAACAATCTGATTTTACTAAAGAGTTTTTGAAAGGGATTAGGGAGCATAGGTCAAAGATAAAAGAAGAGGGGATAAAGAGAGAGATACCAGTGGATTTAATAAAGAAATGGGTTCTTTATGCTAGAAAGAATGTACATCCTAAGTGGACTGAAGAAGCGAAGAAAAAACTTGATGAATTTGAAGATGAATTATATAAATATATGAATCTTGTTGTTGAAGATAGTAAAATTCAAATATCGATGCCTAGAATGTATTCTATTGTTGAGAGGTTGGCAGAAGCTTCTGCAAGAGTTCAATTAAGAGAATATGTTACTGTAGAGGATGTAGAAAGGGGTATTGAATTGTTTAAGTATTACTTGAGTACTCTGACTGTTAGTCCTATATATGGGTTTGATGAGACTCAAGTGTATGGGAAAATTAGCTTATCTAGGAAGAAACAGATAGAGACTGTATGTAGGATTATAAGTAGTCTTGAAGGTGATTATCCAGATGGTGTTCCTTTTGAAAAGATACTTTCTGAATTCGCTTCTGCTCTTAGAACTAATGAAATTGAAGCTGCTGTAAAATTAAGAGATGTTTTGGATTTAGCTAAGAAAGAAGGTTACATATATGAACCTAAAGATGGCAAATACAAGACACTCTTGCTATAAAATAATTAAGGATGAGATTTATCTTAATCCTAGGTTATATGATCTTCCAGAAGATCTTGTTTATGTGAGATCTGTTTATAAGGATTTGGAGAAGCAATTTGAGAGGTTTGCTAATGGAGATCTTCCTTTTTTATTTCTTACAGGTCCTTCTGGTTCTGGTAAAACTGTCGCATTATTTTACTTTATGAAAAAATTTTCTAAGTTGTTGGAGCCTAATCAAAAGATTATATATGTTAGGTGTTCGTCTTATACTTCTTATAACCAAATTATTAGAGATGTTGCTAGTAAGATGTCTGCTTACTTTTTTGAACCTCCTAAAAGTATTATGGAATTTTTTGATTTGTTAAGAAAGTATAGATTATCTCTTTTACTTATATTGGATGAGGTAGATAAGATTCAGTGGGATTATATAGGCAAGTTTTTATTTACACTTTCAGATGAGCGTGGCTTTGGTGATCCTCGTGTAGGCTTTATTGCTACTACAAATAGTAGGGATTTTGTTATATATGTCTATAAGAAAATAGGTGGTCTTCAAAGGAGAATGGATCCTGATGTATACTTTCCTCGATATAGATCAAATGAATTACTTGAAATTTTGAAAAGAAGAGCTAAATGGTGTCTGAAGGAAGGTACTTGGTCAGATGATATTATAGAAGGGATTGTAGGTATAATGAATCGTGGACCTTTTAAGGGTAATGCAACATTTGCGCTTACTGTTTTTAGTCAATTTGTTTATGCTTGCGAAAATGCTGGGTTGGATAGACTAGACCTACATCTATTTAAGAATGTGTTTGTCGAATATGGGAGTAAATATCTTATGAATAAGCTTAGATATAGTGTACAGGGTATTTTGATATTATATATTTTAAGTATGTTGGAAGGTAAGAATATCCTCTCTTTTCGTAAGGTCTATCGTAGTTATTTTGTGAAAATGTGCAAGGATTTGGGTATTACTCCTATTACATATAGATCTTTTTTGAGATGGTTAGATAAGTTTCGTGACGATAATGTTTTCTCGGAACATGATGATGGATTAGATAAAAAAGTTATAACCCTTAATTTGCCAAAAGATATTATTAAGAGGTTATTTGATTATATAGAACAAGATGTTACGGCATGAAATAGTCAATATTATTGAGGATTATTGTTTACTTTTGATAGAGAAAAGTAGGAATCAGGGTAGGGATTATTGCGATTTATTTGTAAACAAAATTTCTAGTTTACTTGAAAATTATAAAAATCACTTCGGAGAAGATAACTTTTATAATGCGATGTATGAACAGATAACTTGGTTTAATGATAATTATGATGATATGTCTGTTGAAGATTGTGTTAAATTTTTGCTTAGGTACTTTGATTGGTTATGGGCTCTTGTTACTCTTTTAGAAGATAAAAATGGAGTATGAAGAGCTTTTGGAAGAGGTTTCTAGAAGGATTAACATACCTAAAGAAGTCCTTGAAGAAAAAGTTAAGAAGATGATTAGGAGGTGTGGAGGTTTAATAACTAAAAGAGGAGCCCTTATGCTAGTTTTAAAAGAAAATGATTGGTTTGAAAAATGCAAAGATTTATTCTAATCTGAATACAAATTCTTTACCAAGCAAGTCTTTACCTAATATTTTCTTTATTAATTCAGTTTCTGATCCAAAGTCACCTAATATGTCTACATCTTTGTAGTACTTTATTATAAGTGATAATTCTCCACCTATTATTTCTTTGTCTTTGTACTCTACTTTCCTTACTACTTTTCCGACTTCTTTATCATTTACATATAATACGCATGATTCTATTTCTGTAAATGTATCTGTTGTTGGTGAGAATAGGGGCTCAGTCTTTTTGCATTGTACTTTGACTTTGATGTCTTTGTCCATATATCTTAATAGTATCGAAAAGTATAAATAATATAAGGGGCCGTAGTTTAGCAGGCAGAACGGCGGGCTCCAGAAAAATCTGGAGCTTTGAGGCAATGCCAATGAAATGGGTTGCCCCACTGGAGAGACCCGCTGGCCCCCGTTCGAATCGGGGCGGGCCCACTCCCTAAAAATGAAAAAAATGAAAAAGAAGAAGAAGAAAATAGATTGGATTGAGGATCTTTGGGAGATTTATAAAAAGTTCGATAAGGAGATGAAGAAATTCGTGACTGTTGTAAAGTTGAAGGATTTGAGGGAGATGGAGAAGAAGGAATAATTGTTTTAAACTTTTTATACCTTTAATAATTATAATAAGTATTAAAGATGGTTGTGCTTAAGGTGAAAATTGTTCCTGAAACATGGTTCTTAGCACCTAAAGTGACTGAGGCACAATTAAAAAGGTGGTATGAAAAAGGGTGGATTGATGAAGAAATGCTCCATGCAGATAGGGCCTTTATGAGAAATTCAGAGGGGAAGCCAATTCTGTTGAAATTGCACATTAGAGCCTTTCTAAGAAGAGCTGCTAAGGAATTGGGTAAAGAAATGCCAAAATTTGAGATTGTTGATGAGAATAGTAGGCCAGTAGAGTATGTTGTTATTAATGATCAACCTTTAAGATATAGAAGACCAATTCTTGATGAGGAAAATACTACGACTGAATTCTTTGAGTACTTAGATGGGACTTATGAGATTGAGTTCTTAGTAGAGACTGATGATCCTAAAACATTGGCAGAGTTGTTTGCTTATGCTGGTAAGTATATAGGATATGGAGGGACTACTGGTAAGGGTTATGGAAGGTTCAAAGTTTTTATAGAGGCAGTGGGTGAGAAATAATTGGGATTGAATGACCGCATCGATCATTTTGGAATTTATAATGTGGAATAATTATTTTATACCATCAAAAAACAAGCATGAATACCATCTTTCAGTTTCCAAAACAGATTTGAAAAGTTAGAAATGTTATTTTCGACATATAATCCTAACACTTAATCTCCAAAAAGTATAAGTGAGGTTCGAATCTTTACCATCTATCTTATACCTCAAACTTGTGATCACCGTTTTGTACCTTTTCTTGCAATATTGATTGCAGCATTTAAATCTCTATCGATGACTAAACCGCACTTAGGACAATGGAATACTCTTTGATTTTTGAAACGCTTATAGACATAACCGCATTTTGAACAAGTTTTTGAAGTATTTCTCGGAGAAACTTCTATTATTGGAACACCTTCTAGCTTGGCTTTATATTTAATTTTATTAATTAAGTCGGCGTAACTCCATTTAGCTAATATTTTCCTTAATTTTTTCTTTCTTTTTTTCATTTCTCGTTGCTTTAAACCTTTTAACTTCTCAATAACTATGGCTTTTCTCATACTTTTGGCTAGCATAACAATCTGCTTGGCAATCTTGTGGTTAAGGTCATTAACATAATTCCTTTCCTTGTTGCCTAACTTTTTGTCTTTAATCCCAAAAATTTTCATTAACCTTCTTTGCCTTCTAGCCCTTAACTTTTCATAATATTCCTTTCTTTTTATTAAGTCATTTCCTCGAATTCTTAACAATTCTCTACCTTTCTCATCAGCAACTACAACGATGTTATAATAGCCGAAATCGACTCCAAGAAACCCTTGCGGTTTAAATTGCTCTTTTTCTGGAACATGAACTGATATGCAAGCATAGTATTCATTTCCTTCTTTAATTATAATAACTCTACCATGTTTATACTGTAAATACTTACAGTGGTATTTCCTAATATATAGGGGGAAGTATAATTTGTTTCTTGGTCTTAATGAAACTACTAAACCATCATTTTCTATTTTTACCATATCTCTTCTAAGATAGATACAATCAGAATCAAAAGTTGGTTTCTCTCCTTTAGTCTTGATCCAACTTCTCCATATTTCTATGGCTAGGTTCATTGCTTCTGTAATAATATGAGTATTTAGGCTATATTTCTTCTTTATTTTTTTATATGCAAATTTGTGAAGGTTTCCTCTTGTTGGGTATTCACCTATCTTTTCTATGGCTTTTAGCCAATCATTAACACAGGACTTAAACTCTTTCATAGACTCTAATAATAGCTTTTCTTTTCTTTTTGTCAGGGGTCTAATTTTTATCTTCAGCGTAATCTTCATATTACGCATATATACAACATAAGATTTAAATAATTTATGTAATATTATAAAATAGAGGGCTGACCGACCCAGCCCAATGACACCAACCGAAGTTCCCCTGCGGGGAACCCCCTCGCTTTAGCGAGGGGAGGAGGTCGGGATCATTGACCATTAATCCTATACACTCTACCCCAGATTCTTTATCATCATTCTGTACCATTGATTCTATATTGCCTACTACTCAGAAATTAATTTTTATTCAAGGAATCTTAGAATTTCGTCGTGATAGTGAAGGCCTCTTAGAATCTTTTTGACTTTTCCATCCTCAATTATTAGGATAGAAGGTAGGCCTTTTATGTTGAACATGTCAGAATAGTATGTGCCTAACTTACTTATATCATATATATAATATTCATAGTCTGGTTTGAACCTCATGACTTGATTTAATATTATTTTTTGAGGTGTGCATACTGCACATCTTGGATGAGTGAATAAAATAACTGCTTTTTTTGCACCCAATGCTTTAATTACTTCATTTGGATCCTTTAGCACCTGCATCTTTTAGTGCCTGCTTAAAAAGGTTTAAGCAGTATTCAAAATCAAGACCTACTTTTTTTAAATCATACATGCTTATTGAGTCAAATGCATAGATCAATGCGTTTATAAAAACTTTTCTACTCGTTTTATACTTTTTGCAAAGTTGTGTTAACTTCTTATCAACTTCATCTGTTATTGGGACTGTTAATTTTTTGAAGTATTTGATTTTTGTCTCTTTTTTATAAAGTTTGTTTAGGATTTGTGTTTTTGTTAAGATAGCATCATCTGGCAATTTTTCAATAAAATCTAAAAAGTGGGAGATGTCTACTTCTTTTTTTCTAGCCATTTTACTATCTCTTCAGTCTCTGTTTTCTCTAATATATCTAAGCCCTTACTTATTATTAATATCATAAGATCATTCATTGTAACCCTTACATTTTTCCACCTGACTTCATTTATTATTCTTGCATGTAGTCTATAAAATCTCTCTAAGAGTTCCCTTGGTAAGAAGTACATTCTTGCTACTTTCTCCATTTTAAAGTTATAATAAGTTTTAAATATTTAAAACTTATAAGAACTTTAAAATGAGGAAGTTAGTTTGGGTGATACCTTTGTTACTTTTAGCAGGAGGGATTAGCTTAGGTGCATTAGTAAACTACCTTAGCAACACAATAACATTCCAAGCAGAGGTAAAGAGCCCAATTGAGATTCATGACTTAACAGCACCAGACACAATATATGGTGGAGATACTACTGATATAACTTATGTAACTGACAACTATGCAAACAATGCAGTAGATGGAGTACACAGATTAACAATTACACCACCTGAAGGTTCTGAGTTAACTGGAGAAGAGATAGATGATGTGACTTTTACTTATGGTGAGACAGAATACCCAATGTGTACACCAGATTTAACTGAAAATTGTGTAGATGTTGTAGCAGCAGATGGAGTAATAACATTGTACTCACCAACAATAACACATGAGGCAGGATCTTCAGTAAACACAAAGTTCACAATAACTTGGGACCCTGCAACAGAACCTGGAACATATGGATTTGAGGCACAAGTAATTGTGCCAGAGTAAAAATGAGATTTAAACCCTTGCTTTTTTTGTTATTTTTTGTTTTGTTTAGCATAAGCTATGCATGGTATGGTGGAGAGACTAGAGGATTCTTCTTTACAAAGTGTGATAAAATTGAGGTTGATATTTTTGGGGTAGAAAATTATGGTGAGTGGGATGCAGATCCTTACTGTGTTGAAACTAGTCCAGGTCATTTTGAGTGTAATTGTACAGATAATTTTATGCTTTACTTAACACCTGCACCAAATGCTGTTGGATCTTATAATATAACTATAACTAACTATTATGAGGAGAAGGTTAGGACTATTACTAAGACTGTGACTATTGAAGTTCCTTATGAGAATAAGACTAAGATTGAGGAGTTGAATAAGACTTTAGAAGATCTTCAGGAGAGATTTGATGCAATGCAGGAGTTTTATCAAAAGGTTATTATGAATTATAGGAGTAAGGTTAAGGGTTTGGAGGAGCATATTGATTATTTGAATCAGCTTCTTAACACTACTAGCAGAGATTTAAAGACATTGCAAGATAGGGTTAAAGAGATTGTGAATGAGAATAATGCTTTAAGGAATGAGAATAGTAGGTTGAGACAGATGTATGAGGGTGCTAAGAGAGAAAGTAGGTTATATCTTTACTCTGCAGTTGGAAGTGGTGCTGGATTAATATTGGCAGTGCTTGGATTACTGATAAAGAAATAGAAATTTCTCTAACGTTCTTTTTAATTTTTTTACATTCTCAGGTTTAAGTGTTATTTTATTGTTATTCTCTTTAACGAGATAGTCTAGAAGCATTTTAACAACATTGTTAAATTCCTTTGCAAATTCGTCAAGATGCCATATTCTAATCCTTTTGTTGTTATTACTTAAGTATTTTTTTATTCTTGTTTTTGGAATGAGCATTGCCTTATGAATTCGTGAAACTCTTGAACAAAAGTATCTATTCTTCTTTCAATATCTTCAATTCTATCTAGTGCTAACATGAAGTATTTATGTTTCTCTGATTCTGGGACGGCCATCATTTCTTTTATATCCTCTTTAAGATCCTGTGTAATCCTCTTTAAAGTAAGTATTTTGGCTTCTAGGTCGAAGGGATTAATCATTTTATCTTAATCCTGCGAGGGTTGCAATGAATGTAATGAATAGTGTTGCGTATTTTACTAATGCATATGGGTCTTTAACTACAATTGCTTGAAAATTCTGCCCGAATGCAGATGGATTAAAAGTTGCTGTTATTGCCATAGACATCACACTTAAGACAAGTGTTCCCAAGATGAATGCATCTCTTAATAAATCTTTCTTATCCATATTTAAATGATAGAAGAATAGACATAATTAAGTTTTCCAAGCTGCAGCCTTAATACTTTATCTTCTACTGCTTCTATAATATGATCATAGTTTGCTTTTAATTGATCTAGCAGAGCATAGTAAGGATTTTTTAAGGCTTTGAGATAATCTCTTATGATTTCATAAAACTCTTCCTTGCTTACTCCATCAAATATTTTTAATAGTGGATAGTTTGCAATTTTTGAAACTAGGTTTTGAAATATTTTTGTAAAGAAGACTATTTTTCCAGACATACTTATTTTTAGATTTTTGTCAAAGTAGTCTAATAAGTCTTGAAAGTTTTCAATTTTTACTGGCTTTCTTTCATAGCAAAGTAGGCCTATTATGTCAAAAAGGTCATAGCACATTCCTTTATAAGTATCTATTCTTTTTTCCTTCTCTCTTATGTATGGAAATACTCTTTTTATCCCTTCTTCCAATTTGTACAAATTTTCATTGCTTATTATGTTGAAAAGGGCTGATGGAGGTGGCTTAGTATATTTTAACACATAATATCTCTTTCTTGGACCAAATGGAATATATGCTACTTCTAATTCTAAATAATCATAAACTCTTTTTCCAAATGTCTTCTTTCTATATAGATCTGAGATTACTTTGTATAATAGATCTCTTACAATTTCTTTTCCATAGAGAGTGTTTATTGTTGCCTCATAGATCTTTGAGTACTTTCTTAATTTTTCGTCTTCAACCTCAAACTTATATCCTTTGTATTTATACTCGTCTAAGAAAACATTGTCTAAGAATAGGTGCTTCTTTGGTTTTGGGACTTTAAATCTATACCTTTCTCTACTTTTTACATACTCTGATCTTAAGAATTCTTGAACTTCTTCAGCCTTTGCGTCTAATACCTTCATAGATCTCTTTTGAGTGAACTATTATATAACTTAGCATGAATAGACCTAGAGTTAATAAATTTCCTTCTAGTTGCCACTTTGTTGGCAAAGAATTTCCATAAACAAAGTAGTTGAATAGAAATACGAATGTGACTGCTAAGTATGAGGTTAAAATTCCTTTTATTATTTTTGAGAATCTTGTTTTTCTTAATAATATATACATAATTATAATAATTATTAGGCCTAACCCCCATATTTTTAAAGTTTGATAGAACCACTTGTTTATGTATTTTTGGAGATTGTTGTATAGATTTTGCAAAGTTTCGTTGTCCATACGATTATTTGAAAAATTTCAAGTAAAAAAACATTATCTTTTTTTGATGCTGGGTTTTTTTCAATCTTATGGATGTGCAACTACTACTCTGGATAATATCTGCAATTTTTGCAGCAGTAGTAGCATTCACTGACAAGGAATTTACAACAAAGGTAAAATCGCCAGCTTCAGCAGCATATCTATTGTTTGCATTGCTACTTTACTTCTTGAAGGATATTGTTACTGCAAATCCTGTGGGTGCAGTAATTTATTTGGTAGTGGTAGAGTTCTTAGCAAAAGTGTGGGGTATGCTATTGACTGTAGCTTGGGTAAAGGATTTGCTAGTGCTGTCTAGCAGATGATAATTTGAATTTTTTCTTCTTTTCTTTTTTAAACTTTTTGAAATCTTCTCTCTTATAGGTTATTAATGAGGTTGGTTAAAATTCTACTTTTGCTTATAATTCCTTTACTTTTTAGTCTAAGCTTCTGTCAAATTCCTGAGGATTGGTGGAATTTGAATTGGCCCTATAGAATTGCAATAAACATTACAAATCCTTTAAATGAGGATCTTTATGATGTTCCTGTTAAGATTGTTATAGATACTGCTTCTCTAATTTCGGCTGGTAAGATGAGGAGTGATTGTGGGGATATAAGATTTGTTGATGCAAGGAACATTACTATAGATGTTTTAGATTGGTATAGTGATGCTGTATCTACCGATATTTATGATATTGATAGTGACACACATTGTACAAGCTTTTCTTGTAAAGTGTATGAGCATTACTATAATGTAACTTTTTCTATCAATAAAACTGAAGATATTTTCTCTTTTCTTCCATCTTTAATTAGTGTTCCTTATTTCTATGTAAGTGCGACTGAGTCAAGAATCAAACTCTATGGCTATAGGCCTGATTACTATAAACTTCCTAATGTAACTGTCTTGTCAGCTGATTTGGGTTTCTGTGAGGTTTTTATGCCTCTACTCAGGGTTAATTCTCAAGAAGGTTGTGATGATTTATATTACGATGCTACTATTTCTACTAACTATTTTAGATGGTATCAGTCTTTTCTAGTGTTACCAGATATAAATACAAATTTTTTCTATTTTTGGGATAAGACTCGTGTTCAGTCTGTGGGAGATTGGCTCTATTTTGATTGGAGAGATCTTAAGGTAAAATATGTTGCAAAGAGGCTAAGTCCCTTGCCTTATTACCTCGAGTCGGGTTGTGGAACTAGTAATACAGTAGTTTGGGTAAGAATTCCTTATTTACCTGCTTTATCTACAGTTACTATTTATATGTATTATGGTAATAAAGATGCTACTTCAGAGTCAAATATTTCGGCCAGATATGATTATCAAATTGACAATTTGGGTCGTGCTGGTAAATATGTTACAGGGTTTTATTATGAAAATGATGACTTTGTTGATGATAAGATGGAACCCCTCACTTCTGATACTTATTCTCCAGGAGATATAAGCTATGTTAAGGTTGATGCTCATTGTTATCATACATGGGATTTTGGACATACTGTTGCTTTAATAAATCCTCCTTTAACAAAATACAGAAAGTTTAGGATCGAAATACCTTCTATTAACTGTTCTCTTGACTGGCCTGTAGGTAAATGTGAATTGAAGCTTGGGCTGATAAATGAAACTGATAAAATTGTTATTTCAACATTTAGTGAGGTGGGGAGTAATAATTTGAATCCAAGTTGGGGTCCTATTTACTACGAAATTTATTATGATGGGCAAAAAGTAGTTGTAGATTCTAATGCTTTTGATATATCACCCCAAGAGTTTAATATTACAGGTGATAGTTTAGTTTTTTATATTAGTTTCTATGCAGGCATTACTAAAGATAATTCGGGTCGTGTGGATATGTATGATAAGATAGGTATTGATTATATAGAGGTGTACTTTGACTGGCCTCAAGATCCAACTATAAACTTTGGTTCAGAAGAGTCTATTATAGCAATATCAAGTCCAGAAAATAATAAAGCTATAGGGGAGTTACATAGAGTAAAGGCAAGTGTTCCTACTACAGTAACTTGGGTTGCTTTTTACTACAAGCCTGAGAATGAAACTAGTTGAATATTCTTATATAATGATACGACTGCTGAAGATGGTTTCTATTACGATTGGAACACTACTGATTTAGATGAGGGTTGGTATGAAATTTATGGAGAAACTGATCAAGGTCCTACACAAACTGTTAAGTTCTTTATAGACCATACACCACCAGAACCTAAGATTTATGATCCTAAGCCTTTATGGTACTATTCTGTTAAAGTACCTATTCAAGTTTCTGGAGTTGACAATTTTGATATAGGGACTTGTTATTATGCTATAGATAATAAGAATTATACTGAGATAGATTGTGGAGATCTTATTTACATTTGGGTAGATCCTGGAGTACACACAGCTTACTTTAAGGTTTGTGATACTGTAGATCATTGTGTTGAAGAGGCAAATCAGTTTATGGCATCTCAAGGATTTGGAGGTATTGCTATTAGGAGGCCTGCACCAGCTCCTGCTGCAAGAGTAGTCCTACCAATTACTATTGAGAAAATTATTGAAAGGAGAATAGAGCCTTATAGGAGGGCTACTATTATATCTGGAACTATTTCTGCAATATCTTTGCTATACCTTATCCTATCTTTGATTGGACTTATCTGATAATTTGAAAAATTTCTACTTTTATTGACTAATCTTTTTGTAATTACTTCTTTTCTTTATCTATTAATGAAGTTGAATAGATTGATTTACTTAGTTCTGTTTATAATTCTCTTACCTCTAGCTCTTGGCTTAAGCTTTAGCTGGTGGGATACTAATTGGAATTATAGGAAATTGATAAATATTACTGAACAATCTGGTACTAATTTAACAGATTATCAAGTTAGATTAACTATTGATACAGCTTCTCTAATTTCTGAAGGCAAGTTGAACTCAGACTGTTCCGATATTAGATTTACTTGGTTGAACGAAAGTTCTGGGGAAGAAGTGGAGGTACCTTATTGGATCGAATCAGGATGCAATACCTCTAATACTATAGTTTGGATAAAAGTTCCTGAGATTTTGGCTAACAGCACTGCAACAATTTATATGTATTATGGAAATCCATCAGCAACTTCTGCTAGTAATGGTAGTGCTGTATTTGACTTCTTTGATGATTTTGAAACTTGGTCTGGTTGGGTTAATTATAGCAATGGAGAAGTTTTTCAGAATTGCTCTTTTTCTTATGAAGGATCTTGTTCTTTACAAAAGGATACTAATGGCGACCCTAATGGAGGTTATAAAGAGTTAGGGTTTACATTAAATTATCCTTTTATCTTTGAAGCTTGGATTGACAGGACTTATTTGAGTGGATCTGATCAAGATAGGATCGGTGTAATAGATGCTGATGGTAATGGATATGGTATTGCGATAGATCATAGTAATGACGCTCTTCTTATTGATATAAGAACTGGTTATTCTGCTAGCCAAACTGCTAGTGTTTCTTTGTCTTCTGATCCAGTTAATGTTTGGTATTTTGTTAGGTTTATTTGGAATAATGGAAATATTATTTGTGAAGTTTATGATAATTCTGGTAATTTATTAGCTAATACTTCTGCTACACATACTTCATATAGCAGCTTTACTAGAGTTTACGTTTTTGGTGGATACACATACTATGTAGATCTTATGAAAATAAGGAAATATGTGGATCCAGAGCCAAATTATACTTTTTCTGCAAAGGAAGAGATTTATAGTTATTCCGAAACTGTTGATCCTTATTTCTCTTTCTACGATTATGCTTTTATGAATGATACCTCTTTGTTACAAGTTGAGTTCAAACATCCAGAAACGAAAGAATCTATTATTAATGATACTATCTGTCAAGTAGAATATTTAGGTACTTTTTACAATATGACTTATAATTCTACTTTAGATAAGTATGTTTTCAATTTGACTCCTTCTTATGACTACTATCATCAAAACTACACTATTTACTGTAATACAACATACTATGAGTATATACAAAATTATGAGAATGAGACTCATATAATTTATCATTATTATAGATATTTCAATAACAAGACGGAAACTGATTACTTTGATGTTTACATTGGTGAAATCCCTGAGGATTGGCCTTTGACTGATAGACCTTACAGAATTGTTGTGAGGGTTAAGAATCCTTCTGATACTTACCCTATCTTAGACTATATCTACAATGTAACAATTGATACTACATCTTATGTTTCAAATGGTATGATGAGATCAGATTGTTTAGATATAGAGGCTTATTATAAGCAAAGGATTGGCTATATAAAGTTTAAGATTTGTAATGATAAGTATTCGAAACCTCATGATAAGTGGTGGTTTACTTATCAGTTTGATCCAGACACATTGGCACAGTATGCAATACATCAACCTTCTTTTATCGATATAAGAGCATTTACTTACTTCCCTGAAAATCCTTATTTAGAAACACCTGATGTTGATGCCTGGTATATTGGTAATAACAAGTTTGTTTTTATTGTTAGTAAAACCTTGAATCCTGGTCAATGTACTGATGTCTATGTCTTCTTTGGAGGATATAATAAAGATGGTGCCTACAAATACCAGAAACCGACCGAGACATTTTCTTTTGAGAAGGTTACAAGTAGTGATGAAGAATATCATTATACTTTGGGTGTTTGTAGAGGTAGTCTTTATGATGCTGGTTGGGATGTACCTTGTACTTGGAGCGACTCTCCAAATTGGGCTTGGCCAGGATTCTATTACTTAGGTTATGATAGATCAGAGGCTAAGGCCAATCTTGCTAACCTTTCGTCTATCTCTGATGAGAAGGAAGAATTTACTCTTATGTTTATTTCTCCATTCCCTCTTAATACTGATCCTGCGAAATATGCTACTATTGTTGCTACTTCTTTAGATCAGATACATAGAGAGTTTGGTAAAGGGTGCTCTGACGGTACTTCTATAAATATCTATAGAGATGGACAATTGTATGTTTTTACTGTAAAGATCACTGATATAAATAGTGTAGAAAGTTGTATTGATAATCTTTATAGTATATTTGGGAGTAATGAGCCTAATTATATATGGTTTGCTCTATTTCCTCAAGTATTTGATGACAATAACATGTATTTTGCATTCTACAAATATTATCAGTATGTGTATGAAGCCAATGCTACTGTTGAGGAGATAAGTACTTCAGAGTCTTTGATGAAATTACCAACTGCGGTTAAGGATTGCAATACTGGTAATACTTTGATATCTTTCTTGATTCCTGTTTTGTATCCAGAGGATGAAAAAGTTATTTACTTATTTTTTGGAGATGGAAATGCACATGCATATTCTGGAGGACCAGATACAGTTGCTAATAAGTGGATTTCTTCCGATATGATTAAGTTGGAGTCTTTGTCTCATAAATATTATTATACTGCTGGTAGTGATTATGGTTATAATACCTGGTATACTACAGATAATGCGTTTGCACATGTTTCAAGGCATGATAGTGATGATAATATGTGGTATGAAAATGCTAATAGATATTCTTATTACGCAGATCCAGATTGTTGGCGTAGGACTAGACCTTTCCGTAGAACTTCTTGGCCTTGGTATGAAGTATTCTCTCGTGTAGCTTCTGGCTACCATGAAGATATGTTTGCTAGGCAGACATTTACTTTTTCTTTTATGTCTTCTTTTTCATCTACCTTTGTGAATTCATTTTCATACTCTTTTGACTTTAGCTACGAAATTCATGGTTACCATCCAGATTATAGTATACGAGCTGACATTTGGGTAGGTAGTTTCCATGATTATACTATTGGTACGACAAAGTCTGGTAGTTCCCAAGCGTCTTTTACTAGTGAAACCTTTGGAGTAACTGTTAGAATAGGACAAGATGGTACTGTTGATGGTGATAATACTAAGGATGCTCAACATTCCTATGCAAAATTCTACTTAGAGAACTTTACTTTGGATAATCCTTATGACCCAGAATATGTAGAGCATTGGGAGGACTCTCTTTTCAAAGTCACATCTCCAAAGATGTATGATGCAAAGCATAATATTACTTTAATCAAAGCAACTGTTCCTGGTGGTACTGACTGGGTAGAATTTTGGATGACAAAACCTGATGGAAGTGATGAGTTAATAGCAAATGATACTAATAGGAGTGATGGGTTTGAAGTTGAGTTTGACTTTTCAAATTATCCAGAAGGTTATTATGAACTTTGGATTAATACAAGCAGTGGTCTTTCACCTGTAAGAGTAAAAATTTATGTAGATCATACAAATCCAACTGCAATTACTGAAAAGCCTGAGCCAGTAGTTTACTATGATAGGAATATTGTTGTAAAAGTTTATGGCAATGATAACTATGCTTTAGATAAGTGTTATTATAAGTTAGATACTGGTAGTTGGCAAGAAGTTCCATGTGGACTGCCTATTAAGATTTATAACTTAGCTGAGGGAGAACATACTTTCTGGTCAAGGGTCATTGACAAAGCTGGATTGATGAGTGAGGATACTGTTAAGTTTATGATTTATAAATACTATGGTGGTTTGGCAATGAGACCTACTCCTACCCCTGCTAGAGGTCTAGTACTTCCACCTGCAGAACTTATCGAATTGAGAAGGAGGTATGAGACTTTAAGAAGGGCTGTTCTAATTACTGGTACTGCTTCTATAGCATCTATTATCTACTTAATTCTACTTATTTTAGGCATTTTGTAACCATAAAACTCCTAATGAAATCTGAAATATTCCTTTAACAAAATCTAATATTCCTTTCTCCTCTCCAAGGATGTTATAAATGCCTGTGCAGAATAATATGCATGCAATCCCATACTTTACAATGTTATAACTCAATTGGTAGTTGTGGAGTATTGTGTTTAGAGCTAGTGCACCAGCAGTGTTTATACCTTTAATAACAACCTTTGCAATGGTTGGCAATGCCTTTTTTGTTATAACATTATTTGATAATGGTATACATATCTCTCCCTTCCCCATAACAAGTAAAAGTTTTTAAAATGATAATAACTTTTATACTTTTAATGTTGAAAAAATTCAAATTATGGATCTTGATGATTTTCCTTCTGTTACCTATATCTCTGTGTTTACAAGTAAATCCTTCTGAAATTAATATGACTGCTAAGGCTGGGGAAACAAAGCTTTACAATTTTGTTGTTAAGAATGATGTCAATGAGACTAAAACATTTACTTTCTCAGTTACTGGTGCTATAACCCAAGGGACATGGGTCACACTTGTGAGCCCTACCTCAAAAGATTTGGGCTATAATGAGGAAACTACTGTTACTCTTGCTACTATAATACCTTCTGATGCTCAACCTGGCACTTATCAAGGCACCTTTAAAGTTAGTGATGGGACTAATGAATATTCATATAATATATATATTATAATTCCTAAGTGGGTCTGGGAGTCTGATAACATCCTCTTTAACATATCTTCCACTTATAGGTTATATCCTCAGCAAGTTGATGTTAAGTTATTGTCTACTGATTTAGCAAATCAAAAAGCTTCTATATCAATTTCTGGTTCTCAAATTGATCTAACTCAAGGTCAATGTTATGAAGAGGATTCTTTTAAGATATGTGCAATAGATGTTGATTATAACTCCTTAATTGCAAAGTTCTACTCTGCTTATGAAAATTCTTATGTAGAGCTTGTTGAATCTCAACCTCCTTCTGAAGAATTGCCTACTCAAAACCTATTCTTCTTCATACCTAGCACAATAGTAAGGACTATTGTTGGATGGCAGAAAACTACAATTAAACTTTCTCTTTATAATTCCCTAGATTGCCCTGTTCAATTGAAAAACCTATACTTTGATGGGACTTTAACAACTGCAAGTGGTGAGAAGCCTACACGGGTTGAGAATTATGACTTAGGTATTTTATATCCTAATCAGGAGAAGACATTTACTGTTACAATAGATACTTATGACCTTACTGAAGGGACTTATACTACTACACTGCATGTCGTTGGATTATGTGGATTGAATGTTGTTGATGCAACTGCAACATTTACTATTAAGGTAATATCTACTCCAAGTCCTTTAGAAGGTCAGATTAATTATAATGTTCCTGAACAAGTTTCTGCTGGTGAGGTTTATGAAATAAAAATATACAATGTTCCTGAAGATATTGTTTATGAGATAAATACTAACAATGCAAATGTTATTGATAAGAAGTTAGAGAACAATGTCTTAACAATTAAGCTTAAGTCTGTGCAGAAAGGTTCTGCATTAATTAGCATAACTCTTAAGAAAGGTTCTAATATAGTTTGGCAGAAGACATTTGAAGTTACTGTTACAGCCCCTCCACAACCTGTTATTATAAACATTCCTGATAGAGTTGAAAGAAATAAGCCTTTAACAATTCAGACAATTCCTCAAGATGCAACTATTTATATAGATGGAGTAGAGGCTACTTCAAGAACATTCACACCTACTAAAGAGTCTTATGAGATTTGTGCAGAGGCTCCTGGTTATAGAAGGGCTTGTAAAGTGATTTATACATACATACCTATGAAGAATATGGTTCTAGAATGTCCTGATGAAGTTAAAGTTGGTGAGACGATAATGTGTACTGCTAGGGATGCTGAGACTAATGAGATATTAACAGTGGATTGGTATGTTGATGATAGGCCTGTTGAACCTCCTTTGAAGATTGATGAGCCTGGGATGCATACAATTAAAGCAATCGCACCTTACTACAATCCTGCGATTGTTAACATAAATGTTGTTCAACCTCTAGAACTTACAAACATATCTTACTCTACTGTAAACAAGCCTGTAACTTTCACATTCAACAGAGAAACTACTTGGACTATAAAGTTTGGAGATAAGATTATTAAGCAGGGTAGTGGGACCCGAGGTAGTTTTGTACCTACTGAACCTGGAGTTTATACATTAGTTACACCAGAGCTTACTCAAGAGTTTTATGTTAAACAGGCAAGTATATTTGAGAAATATGGAGAAGTTGGAGAAATTTGGCTTTATGTAGTTATATTTGTAATTACTCTGCTAGGTCTAATTGCATTTAGAAAGTATGGTGGTAAGGTTAAGAAGGAGAAGAAGGAATCTTTAAGTCTTGGAGCTCCAGTTGTTATAGAAGCCTCTAAGGAAGATGTGGAAAAGATAGTTGAAGCGCTTAAAAAGAAAGAGGAAGGTGAAAAGAAAGAATGAAGGTCTGGTTAGAAGTTGTAAGAAATGTGGAAATAAATGGGAGATACAAGAGCATTTTCTTAGATAAGAATAGCTTTGATACTATAATCTCAAAAGTCAAGGAGTATAAGGTAATTAATCACATCATCTTTTACCAAGACTTTTTCCTAAATCCTTATTGGCCCTACTTTCTGGACATAGCTCTTCAAAACTTTGACAAAGTTACTTTGAGGACATTTGGCCTTAACTTAGATGTCCTTTACTTTGATCAAGATGCATTTAGGAAGCAGGAAAACTTTTATATAGACATTATTGCACAAGAGGATTTACCTTTAGATTATATAAATAAGGTAAGGCTCTTGAGATCTTTTGGCTTATTATCTGAGGTTATAATTCCATTACCTTGTGATAGAGATTGGTTTGATATGCTCATTCAAAGATTGATCTCTCTTAAGATTCCTTTCATAGGTGAGATTTGGGATAAGATGAGTAAAAAAGATTTTGATTACTTCTTTACAATATTCCTAACTCTTTGGCAATCTGGAATCCCTGCATATATTGATCATTACTCTTACTACCTTTGGACATCTAAGGGGACATTCCCTCAAGATAAGATTGTATCTTATAAAGTAAACAAGGCTGTAGATCCTTGGTTGATTGATCAGGTGTTTATTGACTTAATGGGTAATATAAGACCTTGTCCTATTGGTAAGCCTATTGGTCACATAATGAAAGATGATTTGATTGATGTTTGGAATAAGTATAAAGAGGGTTTCAAGGAAGAGAATGGATTCAAACTTGTTGATGTTTATCTTTATGAAAAAGGTGAGGGGGAAGTTTTAAATGCACCCCTCTCAAAACAAAAAATCCTTGAAATCCTAACCGAAAAATGCCCCTCGGAGGTCAAAAAAGGAATATAAGGATACAATGTGACTTAGCTGGGAAGGATGTATATAAATGCACAGTAGTGCAGATAGATCCAGAATCAGGAAAGGTTATTAAAAAGTTGGCAGAAGTTCAAGTGAAGGTAGATCCTATTACTAGGGAAATTTCATTATCACCACAGTTTACCATTACAACAGATGCTTCAAATATTAGTGAGGCTATTAAGAAGGGTGTTGAGGATTTGAGACCTTTAATAGAGCTTATAAAAGAGAATATAAGGACTAAGTTGCCTGAGTTAGAGGAACATGAAGAGCATGAAATTTTCGGAAGTAGACATAAGGGTACTAGAGAGTCTTAAAGATGGGCCAAAAGGTTATAGTGAGCTTCTCAAGGAACTTAGCGATCTTATAGATAAGAAAGTATACATACTAGCACATAGCCTAGGAAAATTGTATAGGTATGGGATTATAGAAAAGATAGGGACTAAGAAGAAGAGGAAGTATAAGATTAATGAGAAATACAAGAAATTTGTAGATCTACTTATCCAGGTCTACTATAGATTTAGCTTACAAGATGTTGAGGCAGGAGCTTAGAGATGCATTGAAGGAGTTTGAGGCTATTTTATTTAGGCAGGAGTATCAGGGAAAGAAGATTAAAGATGGGCAACTTGCAACAAGGTTGGCAGTTCAAAGCATGTTTAAGATAATTAACTTGTTAGAAAGGAATGGATTTTCAAGGATTGATAGGTTTAGAGGTTATGTTAGTGAGTTAAGATCTATACTCTATGCACCTAAAGATGTTTATAGCAATGTTGCTGAGCACCTTGTGCTTAGTGAATTCTATGCATACATTTCAAGTGCTTATGAGTATGCAAGAAAAGGACTTCCTCTAAAGAATAGATCTTATTATAGGCTTAAGGCTTTACCAATGCTTTATTATCTAGGCATTATTTACAAAGAGGATTTTGATGATGAGGAGGAAGTTTTTAGAAAGAGGTTGCAAAAGGCTCTAATAGAAACAATTCCAAGACCTTTACCTAAACCAGAAAAATGAAGGCCTATTTGTATGATGATGTTTGCATACCATGCTATAGATTTAATTACATAATGGAATTCTTGGATTGCATTTACAAATTCAAGAAGATAAAATTGGATCATTCGTACATGAGGAAGAAGTTGAAGAAGATTATGAATGCAGTTTATACACCATCATTCATAATTGATGACCTTTATATCTATGATTTGCCAAGATTCAAGTTCAAAGCTGCAGTTGCCTATTTGCAATACTTACTAGAATGAGGACTGTAATAATAGGAGTTATTATTGGACTTGCAGTCTTATTAGCTTACTTCGATGTATTGAAGGCTAGGTTTAAAAAGTTTTTGAAAGATCTTAGAAGGAGGTTATTACCAGTTCCTAAAGTAGTTCATTATAGGCAAGATATTGTTAAAGAGGTTGATGTGAAGGCTACTGAGAATGAGGCATTGGCAGAATTATTAGGTGCTTATGATAAGTGTGAGCTTGAAAAAAGAAGGTTGGAAGAGTTTAATAGGCTTATTGTTGAAGAGGATTTAGTAAAGAAGTATAGAAAGTTCTATGTTGATAGGATAATAAAGTTGCTTCAAGATAAGAATAATATAAAATATGATCTTGGAGGTAGCTTACTACTTACTGCTGATGATGTTCCTCTAGGAAGGGCTTTAGTTTTGGTTGAGTATAAGGGATATGCATGGATTATTTATAGAGATTGGAAAGGTAATTATGATGTGATTCCAGATTTTGATACAACTTTAACAAAAGAAGAGCTTATTGCAAATTATCATAATTTTGGGGAGCAACTAAGTAGAAAGGTTATTCGTTTAAGTATTGATTCGAGGGGTAAATATGTGCCTGATATAAAAATTGTAGTCTAAAATGAAAATAATAAGAGTTTACTTCCCTGAGGAGGCTTATGAGAATTTGGTAGGTATAAAAGTATTTGAGGTTATTGAAAACGGTGAGGTTAAAGAGGCTTTCTTATACGATCCTAAAATACTTGCCTTATTCCCTGGCTATATGTTTGTTGATAATACATTTGGTTATCAAGAACCTGTTTATGAAATAAGATATGAGAGAAATCTTTCAAAGATAAGTCCTCTATACTACAATGAGCAACAAAGAAGGAAAGAAGAAGTATTCAGATTATGAATTGATTGAGAAGCATCCTTTCCTAGAGAAAGAATTATTTAGACCTACGGTTCAGGTATTAAGATCTGCAAGGGAAGTTCTTGGAGAAATTGAGACTTATGAGAGGAAGACTGCAAGGATTGCTTATGTGATGCAAGATATTGAGAGAGAGATTAATGAGATTGAGGCTTTTGTAAAGAGGTGTGAGCAGACTTATAAGTATGTTAAGGGAGTTTTGGATGAAGTTAAGAAGTATGAGGGTAAATTGGATGAATTGATAAATAGGGTTGAGTCTCTTAAGAAGTTTGTTTCTACAGAGACTGCATTACTTCA
>Ga0190367_1000700_pt1 | contig 22579 bp, 25 predicted proteins | sample 4872181011_MG_FD_171838 | JGI IMG/M metagenome (GOLD analysis project Ga0190367, IMG submission 171838) | Hydrothermal vent microbial mat bacterial communities from Southern Trench, Guaymas Basin, Mexico - 4872-18-10-11_MG | ecosystem: Environmental > Aquatic > Marine > Hydrothermal vents >...
TTTGACAAAAACTACAACGAAAATTACATCCTACAGTTGCTATAGAATAACTCCAAGAACCTGGTAAGAAATGATAAAGAGGTTTTTTTTCAATAGGGTCTAAATGTTCAGCAATTACTTTTCCATAAACTAAAGAATAAAGAATACCTCCTTCATTTTTTCTAACTCCGCAAATACCAGTATGAGCAGAAGAAATGATACAATGATGATTACATAAATTACATTTTACTTTTTTATCTTCTAAAGTTTCATAAAAAAGAGCCTGTTTCATATAAATTACTATAAGTTAATTTTAATTCTCTTCAAGTTTTCCAAGCATATTTTTAACTTCTTCAGTATAATTACCTTTTGGGGAATCGTATATATAAAGAGGAGAAAAAATTCTTATTTCTTCCTTTGCATTTTTGACAGCCAATAGAAGCACAAGTTTTGCCTCTGATCCAGGATAAGAATATACTAACCTTAAAAGCTTAGGTTCAAGTTTGTTTTTCTTAAGAAGATAAATTAGTTCTGCAAGTCTCAGTGCTGTAAATACAAGATAAAATTTTCCCTTATTTTTAAGAAGTGAGCTTACTTTTTTTAAAAATTCATCTAACTCAAATTCTATATCTCTTCTGGCAATATTTTCGATTTCATAAGGACTTTTTCTTCCAGACTTACTTTTGAAATAGGGAGGATTAGAAAAAATCACATCAAATATACCAGATTTAAAAAGGGAAGTTTTTATATCACCTTTTATTATAAAAAGCTTTTCTTGAAGTTTATTTTCTAAGATATTTCTTTTAAGGCATTCTATAAAAATGGATTCAAGCTCTAAGGCAAAAATTTTTGCTTTAGGAAATCGTTTTAAAGCTATAAGAGAAATAATACCAGAGCCTGCACCTACTTCTAAAACCAAATCTTGTGGCTTTAAATTCAAAAAGTGGGCTAATAAAATTGAGTCTATACCAAATCTGAATCCCCTTTTTGGCTGATAAACAATTATAGAACCTTCTAAAAACGGAGTAGGTATTAATTGCATAATTTATCCCATAAAAGAGATACAATTTTATTATGAAGAAGTTTTCCTTTAAAGGTTAAATATATTTTTTCTTTTTTCTTTTTTATTAAATCTTCCTTCATTAAAATAATTAAGATATCTTGAGGTAAAAAATAGCTATAGTTTTTTTTCAAACTTTTTAAACTAATGCCTTCTTTTAATCTTAGTCCCATAAATAAATATTCTTTAGCCAGCTCATAAGGATTAAGGTGTTCGATTAATTTTAAAGGAAGTTTTTTATTTTTTAAAAGGGTTTCTAAATAATAATTTAAATCTCTTGGATTTTCCCATCTTAAGTTATCAATTCTTGAAACTGCAGAAGGTCCCAATCCTAAATAAGGTTTTAGTTTCCAGTAAATAAGATTATGTTTGCATTCAAAAGAAGGTTTGGCATAATTTGAAATTTCATATCTCTCGTATCCATTTGATTTCAAAGTTTCTTCGATTATTTTATAAAAACTTACTAATTTTTTATCACTTATCCAATACTTTATTCCTTTAAATATCCCATAAAATGGAGTTCCTTTTTCTAAGGTTAATTCATAAAAAGATAAATGAGAAGGGTTAAATTTTAAAGCTTTTAAAATTTCTTTTTTTAATGTTTTTTCCCCCTGTCCTTTCCATCCAAAAATAAAATCTAAGGAAAAATTTTTGAATCCAGCTTTAAGAATATAATCTAAAGCTTTTAAATTATCTTTTACACTGTGAAGTCTTCCTAAGAATTTTAATCCCTTTTGAGAAAAACTTTGCACTCCCAGACTTATACGATTAAAACCAATTTCACGGAAAGCTTTAGTCTTATTTAAATCCAGTGTTTCTGGGTTTGCTTCTAATGTTAATTCTGAAGGGGAAAAGTTGTAATTTTTAACTAAAAAATTAAAAAGATTTTCATAAAAATTAGGAGATAAAAGAGAGGGAGTGCCTCCTCCAGCATAAAAGGTTATAAATGAAATATTTTTTATTTCAAATTTTTCTTCTAAAAATGATTTTAATAAAATTAATTCTTTTTTGATACCTTTTAAATACTTATTTTCTAAGTATTTTGAAATTTTTAAACTTAAGGAGTAAAAATCACAATAAGGACATTTTTTTAAACAAAAAGGAACATGAAGGTATAAGCCTATTTTTCTCCTCTTCATTTAAATTTTCTTTAAATTTGTTAAAAAGGTTTTAAAATTAGGTAGATGAAAATCTTTTGGAAATACCATCTTAGAGAATATTTTTTTTATACATTTACATTTTTTATAATTTTTAGTATAATTATAACTCTTATTCAGGGAGTAAACAAACTACAAGGGTTTTTAGAGCTAAAACCCTCTTTTAAAGTTATTTTTCAAATTTTTATTTTTATATTTCTTCAGCTTTTGTCCTTTGTATATTCTTTATCAGCCTTCATGGGAGTTCTTTTTGCTATCTATCGTTTAAAATATGAAAAAGAGGTGCTGGCTTTTTATTCTTTAGGTTTTTCTTTTAGAGATTTTTTAAAACCTCTTTTAATTTTTTCTTTAATAAGTGTAATAATAACTTTTTTACTTCATTTTTTTCTTTTACCTTGGGCTAAAAAAAATGTAAAATTGATAAAAATGGCTCTTGTTAAAGCCCAAATTGAAAAACCCTTCCCAGCAAAAAAACCAGTTCCCTTAGGTGAAAAGTATTATCTTTATGTAATAAAATCTAAAAAGGTAGATAAAGCTTATCATTTTAAAAATATATTTCTTTTAGAAAAGAAAGAAAAAAAGAAAGGTTTTTTTATTTCAAAAGAAGGGGATTTTTCTCCTAAGGAAAATTTATTTACTCTTGTAAAAGGATGGGGGTTTTTTGTAGACTCTCAGAATAATATAGAAATTTTAAAATTTGATAGTTATAAGTTTAAAATAGATCTAAAAAAAATAGGAAAAGGACTATATTTTAAAAGGGGAGAAAAAAGTTTTTTAGAACTAAAAAAAGATATAAAAAAATTAAAACCCGGAACTCCTCGCTATTTTAGGTATCTTAATGAATATTATAAAAGATTTTTTTTTCCTCTTTCTATTTTATTTTTAATCTTTCAAGCTTTTTTTCTTGGTATATATGTTAAAACTTCTCATAGATTTTTAATATTTTTTATTGGAATTTCATTTTTTTTGACTTTTTACATTGTTTATAATTTTTTTTCTTCCTTAGGTGAGAATGGAAAAATTTTTCCTTTATGGAGCTTTCTTATTTTTTATCTTTTAATTAGTATTTTACTAATTTTTCAATATCTAAATTTAAAAAAGAAAAAAGAATTATACTTATGAATCTTTATCAAAGATATATTTTAATTGATCTTTTGAAGGTAAATTTACTTTTATTGTTTATTTTTTCATCTTTTTATTTTTTAATAGATTTTTTTAATAAATTAGGAGATTTTTTAGTTTTTAAAAAACCTTTTTATCTTTTTTTAACTTACATATTTTGGAAAATATGGATAAATATATACGAATTTTTTCCCTTTGTTTGTGGTTTCTCAGGAATATTATTGCTTTTATGGTTAAATAGGACCGGTGAATTACTTGCTTTTTTTTCTTTAGGTTTTTCTAAAAGAGAATTAATAAGTCTTATAAGCAAAGGAATTTTAATTTTTTCTTTATTAGGGGGATTAATTATAAATATCATATTTCCTAAGGCAGCTTATCTTAGTCTTTATACCTGGGATTATAAAATAGCAGAAAGAAGAGAACAGTATTTGATATTTAATGAACAGATTTTTCTTAGAGGTTCAAACTTTTATTTAATAGCTAAACCTTTGGAACCTCAAGGAGAGTATTTACAGGACATTTTAATTGTATTTTTAAAACAAGAAGAACCTAAAGAGATTATTTGGGCTAAGGAAGGATATTATAAGTCAAAAAAATGGTATTTAAAGGATGTAATAAAACAAAAAGTAGAACAAAATTTTTCTCCTAAATTTTTTAAAAATTTTAAACCAAAATTGTCTTTAAAACCAGATACTTTAGTAATAGTAGAAAAACCATTAAAATTTTTATCTTTTAGTGAATTATTTGAAAGATTTAAATTTTTAAAAAAAGTTAATAGACCTTATAATGAGGTTTTAGCAGAAATATTTTTAAAAATAATTTATCCTTTTTTACCTTTTTTCTTAGGTGTTTTTCCTATGGTTATTTTTATGAATAATTATGTACCTTCTCAAGTAGTAAATCCTTTTTTAAAGAGTTTAATTTTATTCTTTATTTTACTAATAGCTTTTCTTTTTTTACAAGCATTTTTAAGAAAAGGTATACTTGAAGCAGGATTTATATTATTAATTTTAATATTAAGTAGTTTTTTAAGTTTTAAAATGATTTTAGGAAAAAGCTAAAATATTCTCTTGTTTTTTTAAGAAAATCTGGTAAAAAAGTAAGGGAAAATTTTGTCTAAGGAGGTGTTTATGTCTGTAGAGGAAAAGGTTATTGAGATTATTTCTCAAAAATTAAATCTTTCTAAAGATCAAATTAAACCAGAGGCTTCCTTTGTAGATGATTTAGGTGCAGATTCTTTAGATCTTGTTGAACTTGTTATGGCTATGGAAGAAGCTTTTGGAATGGAGGTTCCAGATGAAGAGGCAGAAAAACTGAGGACTGTAAAAGAAGTTATAGAGTATGTAAAAGCTAAAACAGGAGAGCAATAATTTAGAGGTAAGGTTGTGAAAAGAAGGGTAGTTGTTACAGGTCTTGGAGCTGTTACTCCCTTAGGAATAGGAATAGAAGAAACTTGGAAAAATATAAAAGCTGGAAAATCTGGAATAAGAAGAATTACCAAATTCGATGCTTCCAATCTTCCCAGTCAAATTGCAGGAGAAGTAAAAGACTTTAAACCTGAAGAATTTATGCCTGCAAAACTTATTTCTCGTGTTGATACCTTTATTCAATATGCTATAGCTTCTACCAGAATGGCATTAGAAGATGCAGGATTTCCTTTAAATGATCTTGGAGATGAAGTAGGAGTTATTATAGGTGTTGGAATGGGAGGTGTTGGACTGATTGAGTATTATACGAGAGTTTTAGATGAGAAAGGTTATAAAAGAGTAACTCCATTTTTTATTCCTATGATTATTCCTAACATGGCTGCAGGGCAGGTAGCTATTTTATTCGGGGCAAAAGGACCAAATACAGCAATATGTACCGCATGTGCAGCAGGAAATCATGCTATAGGAGAGGCTTTCAGACTTATAAGAGAAGGAAGAGTTAAAGCAATGATTTGTGGTGGAACTGAAAGTATAATTACACCTCTTTGTGTAGCAGGATTTTGTGTGATGAAAGCTTTGTCTACCAGAAATAATGAGCCTGAAAAAGCATCACGTCCTTTTGATGCTAAAAGAGATGGGTTTGTTATTGCAGAGGGTTGTGGGATATTAATTTTAGAAGAATTAGAACATGCTCAAAAAAGAGGTGCAAGAATTTATGCAGAATTAATAGGATATGGATTAAATGCAGATGCTTATCATATGACAGCACCTCCACCCGATGGTGAAGGTGCTGTAAAGTGTATGGAAATGGCACTCCATGATGCAGGAATTGATCCCTCTCAAGTAGATTATATAAATGCTCATGGAACAAGCACACCACTTAATGATATTTCTGAAACAAAAGCTATAAAAAGGGTTTTTAAGGAACATGCTTATAAATTGATGATTTCTTCTACTAAATCTATGACAGGTCATCTTCTTGGTGGAGCAGGAGGTTTGGAAGCTGTAATAACAGTTCTTTCTCTTTACGAAGGAATTGTTCCTCCTACTATAAATTTAGAAGAACCTGATTCAGAATGTGATCTTGATTATGTTCCTAATCAAGCTCGTAAAGCAAATATTAAAATAGCACTTTCTAATGCCTTTGGTTTTGGTGGGACTAATGCGTGTTTGGTGTTTAAAAAATGGGAATAAAAATAGTTATTGCCTCTGATCACGCAGGTTATTATCTTAAAGAAAAAATAAAAGATTTTCTTCAAAAAGAAAATCATGATGTGATAGATGTAGGATGCTTTTCTACTGAGTCTGTTGATTATCCAGAATTTGGAGCTAAAGCAATAGAAAAAATTCTTAATAAAGAGGCAGAATATGGAATTCTTATTTGTGGAACTGGTATTGGAATGAGTATAATTGCTAATAGATTTCCTGGAATAAGAGCAGCTCCTTGCCATGAACCCTTTTCAGCAAAAATGGCAAGACTTCATAACAATGCTAATGTTCTTGTTCTTGGAGGAAGGATCATAGGAGATGGAATAGCTATAGAAATCGTTAAAACTTTCTTAAGAACACCTTTTGAAGGAGGAAGACACGAAAGAAGAATTAATCTTATAGAAAAACTTACCAAAAATAAATGAATCTTATAGGTATAGGTGTTGATTTAGTTTATATTCCAAGAATTCAAAAATTAGTGGATCAATATGGCTTAAGATTTCTTAAAAAAATATTTTCAGATGAAGAAATAGAATATTCTTTAAAAAGAAAAAATTCTTTTTTTCATTTAGCTTCATCTTTTGCTTCAAAAGAAGCATTTTTTAAAGCAATAGGAGGATATACTTTATTTTCTTTTAAAGAAATAATTTTAAAAAGAAATCCTTATACAAAAGCTCCATTTTTAGAACTTACTGGAAAAGCTAAAGAGATATTTCAAAAAAGGGGTGGAGAAAAAATTTTTCTTGCCTTATCTCATGAAAATGAGTATACTATCAGTATAGTAGTAATTTTAGGTAATTTAAAATAAAAATTTAAAATTTTTAAAAAATAAAATATCCTATGAAAGTAGTTACTGGCTTTGAAATGCAAGAATTAGATAGATTTGTAATAAATTCCTTAGGAATTTCAGCAGAAATTTTGATGGAAAGAGCAGGATTAGGAGCGGCAGAAAACATTTTTAAATACTATCCATTAGAGAAATATAAAAAGGTTTTAATTATTTGCGGACCTGGAAATAATGGTGGAGATGGAATGGTTTGTGGACGTTATCTTTGGGATAGAGGTTATGAAGTAAAAATAATTATACTTGGTAAAAAAAATAAGTATAAAGGAGAAGCTTTGGTTAATCTAAAAATATTAGAAAATTTAAAACTACCTTTAGAAGAAATTGAAGAAATTTCTCAATTCAAAAATTTACTTCAATCCTATTCTCCTGATATTTTAGTTGATGCGATTTTTGGAACAGGACTTAAAAGACCTGTAGAGGGATTTTTTAAAGAAGTAATTAATGAAATGAATGATTATAAAATAAAAAAAGGAGCTAAAGTAGTAGCAGTTGATATTCCTTCTGGGATTTGTGCTAATACTGGTCAGGTTTTAGGAATTGCATTGAAAGCAGACCTAACAGTAACTTTTGAGCTTCCTAAAATAGGACATTTTTTTTATCCTGGAAAAGAATATATAGGAAAACTTGAAGTAGTCCCTATAGGATTTCCATCTAAAATTGTAGAAGAAAAAGGACCAAAAAGAGAGTATTTAGATTTTAATTGGGCAAAAAAAATTTTTAAACCAAGAAAAGGTTATACTCATAAAGGGACCTTTGGACATGTTCTCATTTTAGCTGGAAGCAAAGGTAAAAGTGGTGCAGGTATTCTTTGTGCTTTAGGTGCTTTAAAAGGTGGAGCAGGACTTGTTACTCTTGCTTCCACAAAAGAATTGCAAAAAATATATTGTTCTATGATTCCTGAAATTTTAACTGTAGGACTCAAAGAAAATGAATATGGAGAAGTTTCTTATGAAAGCTTGGCTGAAATTTTAGAAATAGCTAAAAATAAAAATGTATTAGTTATAGGACCAGGTTTAGGATTAAGTGAAGAAATGAAAAAATTATTTTTTGAATTATTATCTAAATTAGATATACCTTTAGTAATAGATGCTGATGGTTTAACTTTACTTTCTGAAAATCCAGAAATTTTAAAAAGCTATTCAGCACCTAAGGTTTTAACTCCTCATCCTGGAGAAGCAGTAAGACTTTTAAAGGTTTCAAAAAATGAGATTATGAAAGATCGTTTAACATATGTTAAGAAATTATCTGAGATGACAAATTCTATAATAGTTTTGAAAGGTCCTCATAGTATAGTATATGGAGCAGATGGGAAATGTGGTATTTCTTCTATTGATGAACCTGGTCTTTCTCAAGGAGGACAAGGAGATGTTCTTTCAGGGCTTATAGGAGCATTTATTGCTCAAAAATATGACCCATTTATTGGAACCTGTCTTGCAGTTTATTTGCATGGAGAAGCAGGAAAATATTTACATCAAACTTTGGGTCCTTTTGGTTATACTGCTAAGGAGGTAGCAGAAACTATACCAAAAATTTTGAAGGGGATTAAAAATGGTAGATCTTAGAAGGTTCCCTAGATATTTAACAAAACTTAAAGCTCGTTTTCCTAACGATGAAAATGTTTATGAAGTTTTAAATATTTCTTATAAAGGATGTTTTATAAAGATTGATAAAAAGATTCTACCTAAAAAAATAGTTTATTTTGAAATAGAAATTCCAGATATTGGATTAATACCAGTTTATGGAATAGTTATTCATCATGGCACTCCTGAAAATCCTGGTCTTGGAATAGAAATAGTTGATATAGATAAAAATATGCGACCTGTATGGAATTATTATCTAAAAGCCCTTCTTTATATAGAAGAAGCAAAAAAGGCTTATAAAAAAGCTTTAGAAGAAAGCAAAAAAGAAGAAATCTCAGAAGAAACAAAATCCGAACAAGGCTCAAAGGGAAGTTAAAAAATCTTTTTAAAAAGTTTTATTAATTAAAATGATTTTCTTAATCTTTATTTTTGGACTCTGTATAGGTAGTTTTTTTAATGTATTGATTTTCAGATGGAGCAGAGGATTATCTATAAAAAATCCTATATTTTCTATATGTCCTAAGTGCAGAAAAACTCTCAAGTGGTATCATAACATACCTCTTTTTTCTTACATTATTTTAAAAGGAAAATGTGCATATTGTAAAGAGCCTATCTCTTTTATGTACCCTTTTATAGAACTTTTAACAGCTTTTCTTTTTATTCTAATTTATTTTAAATTTAAACCTTATGGATGGATATCTTTTTTAGGTTTTTCTTTTTTTGGACTTAATCTTGTTCCAATTTCATTTATAGACTTAAAAATAAAGGAAATTCCTGATATGTTAAGTTTAAGTCTTATTTTTGCAGGATGGATTTTTTCTCTATTTGGTTTTAATCCTTTTGTAAATTTTGAGACAAGTATTTTATCTGGTTTAGCAGGTATAGGGCTTTTGTTTTTAATAAATGAAATTTATTATCAGTTTTCTAAAAAAGAGGGTATAGGAATGGGAGATTTTAAGCTTATGGGAGGAATTGGGGCTTTTCTGGGTTATAAAAGTTTTTATACAATTTTAATTGTAGCTTCTTTAACAGGTATTTTGGCTTATTTAATTGTTTATTTTGGGTATAGACTTAAAGGAATTCCTAAGAAGCTCGATTTTAAAACTGAAATTCCTTTTGGTCCTTTTTTAGCTCTTGCAAGCCTTATCTATCTTTTTAACCTTCTTAAATTAGAACCATTCTAAATCTTCCACTTCCTAAATAGTAAACAGTAAGATTAGTAATTAGTAAGAACTATGAAGTGTTTGTATAGTTTGTGCATAAGGCAGAGGATCATCCTTAATACATTCAAATTTTCTTACAAACCAATATTTTTGATTTAAAGTATTAATAATTCCATAATCGAATTGGAGAGAAATTCCTTCCCCAAAGTATATATTAAGAGATTCTGTATAAGGAAAATTTCTTACTAATATTCCTCTATAATTTTGAGTATCAATATTACTCCATGTTAAATAAGTTACCCCTTCTCCAAAAAGCACAGCATTGATATTTACTGTATCAGTATTCCTTATATAAGTAGCAGAATTTACTAAAATAAGAAGAACAGGATTTTCGGAAGTTCCTATATTTATAGATTTTAAAGAACTTCCTATCCAAGCACAATTACTATTGTGCCAACATCAAATCTATCCCGGGCCAGAATAATAAAATTTTAATAAGCTCTTGTGGTTGTAGTAATAAAAAGTTTTTTCTTACTTGCCCCACAAATAGGAAAATTAAGTAAATTTAAATTTAATTGATTTAAATTTGAATAAAGTCTTTCAAGCACCTTAAAATTAAACCGAATTTCAAAATTACCGGTTAAATTTATGTTGTTATTATTTAAAGAATTACTTATTATCACTCCATGGATTTTAAAATTTCCACTTCCACTTCCCAAACTAAAATCGTTATTAGCATCCGTTACAAAAATAACACCCCAAATCTCAGCATTTCCATTTCTTTTTATATTAATATTATTATCAGATATAATAAGAATTGGATAATCTTTTGTTCCAATCTGTGTATTAGAGTTTACATTTATATTCAAATTACCTACCCCAGCCCCTCCACTATAAATTATCCCATTTCCTATAGTTAAATTTTGGGCATCTATATTATAATTTTGGGAAAATATGAAGGTCTTATAAATATTTATATTGTTTTGAGAAATAGTCGTCTCATTTCTTGCAACCAAAACGAGAGATGAGTCAGAATTAACACTTCCGGAAAAGGTTATATCCCTTCCCGCTATATAGCCTCCACCTGAAAAATTGTTACTAAAAGTTATTTTAGCATTTTGTCCAAAGTCTATTTTTGAATATTCATTATTGTCTTTATTGTATTTGTAAACCTTTTTTATTGGATCCCAAGTAAAAACATCTGCATTTTCTCCTGTTCCACAAGTTATAGTATTACCTGAAGCAGTACAATTATTTACATCTAATGATAGTTCAGCATTTTTTAATCCTCTCGGCGTTCCATTGTCAAATTCTACATTAAAATTATTACTTAGACTTTCAAGGAGTTTAACTCTATTTTCTGCATTGAAAAGCTTTGAAGTTAAATCAGTTTCACTAAGAGTTTCATCATATATATAAGGGTCTACTGTTGAAACAAGCCCACTTCCAAGATTGTTTTCTTTAGTGTTACAAGCAATTACGATATTTTTTGGGTTAATGTTGTTTCCTGTAACAAGTGCAGGGGCTATACATGAATTAGGATCGTCGCAACTGTTTTCTGGACTATCGCATCCTACGATAGCAGAATTTCCTTCCAAAGACAAATTCTCTATGTCTAAATTCTTAAACATTGCTGCAGCCCAGTTTGAAGCTTTTAAAGGAAAAATAGAAGTTTTAATAACCTTTGCTCCCAAATATCTCCCCTTTGACCAAACAAAACAATAATTATTTCCTGAATCCTTGATAGCTATAACATTAACTCCAGTTTCTTGGTAATTTTCACATGTTCCATTTTCCAGAACTTTAAGTAAGCCTTTGTTTGCTCTTTTTTCTGCAATAGTATATTTAGCTTCTGAAGCTATAGAAAAGTAACCCATCTGGGTAATAATTGCCCCTCCCACACCTAAAACAAGTAAAACCAAAAAAAAGATTAAAACAGTTATTAATGCAAAGCCCTTTTTTCGTTTATTCATAGTTATACCCTCACTTATATTATTAACGTGCAAAATATCTTTCTATTTTTAAAACCTTTTCTGGTTTAGATTGGCTTTGAAATTCTATCTCAAGTTTTAAAGTATGCCCTTGAGCATAATAAACTTTAAAAGAATCCAGGTCTTTTACTTTAGCAACTTTTGTTGTTGAGTTTTCGTATGTAGCCATATCAGTTTTTTCTAAGTAGAGCCAGTATCCATTATCATTAGATTTAGAATCTACATAAAGCCTTACTTTATGGGGCACTCTTATTATTATATCTCCTGGTTGAAGGGTATAAGTGGATGTTGCATTATCAGCTTGAATAACTGAAGTACTGCTTTTAGCATTGGGGCTTCCGGTATAATTTTCAATGCAGTCTTGATTGTAAGGAATTAATTTCGAAAGTTTGTATATAGGAGGAGACCCTGAACCATTGTAGTTTACTACTTTTTCTCCTTGCCAAATGTAATAATAATTATCCTCTTTATCTGTAGAAAGTCTACAGCTTATAAGATCTGCCTGAGTTCCTTTGACATCAACTACAAATCCATGTCCATAAAGACTTGCGTAAAACTCTATATCACTACATCCTGAATTTAAATCCCCGCTATTACATTTTACACAAAGGGGATCAGAGGGAGGATAGGTAGCATCACAAGGTGTTATACTACTGCCTATAGTGCAATTATTATTTTTGCAAGGAACTCCAACGCCCCACCTTGAAAAAACAAAATCTAATGTTGCCATAGCACTTCTCATTTCTTCAAGAACATCGGAGGTGGCTTTCATTTTCTTAAAAACTTTGTCAGAAGCAAGATAAAGTCCCAAGGCAGCCATCGCAATAATTGCACAAAGAATTATCACTATTAAAATCTCTACCATGGTAAAGCCTTTTTGTTTTGTAAAAAAATAACTCATTTTAATTTAGTCAAAATTACAAACTTTATCAGTTAAAGAAAAGCTCAATCTTTTTACTTTGGAAGTTACTTTTATTTCTGAACAGGTTCCAGAGGCAGGATTACACTCACCCTCTATCTCTATTTGAACTTTATTACCTCCGCATTCCACATAGTCTATGGTAATTCCACCTTTACAGGCAGCAATTCCAGAAGAAGCTGCCTCTATTAAGCAGGAGCGAATTATTCTATCTGAGGTTTTAAAAGCAAAGCTTGTAATAACTCCTGAAATAATTCCTGCTAAAATGGCAGTAATTAATATGGCAATAAGTGCTTCAATTAAAGTAAATCCTTTAACTTTTAACATCTCCCGCTTCCACTTTCTATCTTTATAGCTCCTCTACCACTTTGTAATTTTGCTTTAAAGTATCTCTCCCCATCTGTAATACAAATACTACCACTGTAAATAGCTAATCCTCTTGGATCAAACATAAGACCAGGCTTATTTAAAGCAACCGAAATACGAGGAATAATCCAGGTATCAGTTATTTTTATAACTTTTAATAATTTTGTGTTTTCACTTTCAGAACAAGAAGGGTTTCTTAAAGGTCCTTCATCATAAACTCTTATTTCATTTCCATTCAAACAAATAGAAACATCTGAACTTCTTTCCATAGCAGTAATTTTTGCCCATTTCACCACATTTTCAAGTTCAAATGCATACTGATTAAATTTATATACCCTATAAAGTTTTTTAATAGAAGGAAAACCTATGCTTGCCAAAATAGCAAGTATTCCTATAACTATAAAAAATTCAATTATGCTGAAACCTTTACACTTTTTTCCCATAATATTTAATATTACTTATAATTTTGAAAAAAGTAAACCTAACATTTTGAGACCAAAAATGAAATTTAAATTTTTTATTGTCTTAAATAAACTGTTCTTATGGGGAATGGAATTTCAATTCCTTCTTCTTTATATCTTTTGTGAAGTCTTTTTATAAATTCATGAGTTACAAGATACCTATCAACATAGGTTTGAGCTCTAAGAATAACTGTAAAATTAATACTAAAGTCTCCAAAGGTATGATATCTAATAAAAGGCTCAAAATTTGGCACTCCACCAGGAACTTCTTTCATAACTTCTTTAGCAACTTCAATTGTTACTTTTTCTACTTTCTCAAGATCACTATTGTAACTAACTCCAACCTGAACTAATACTGCAAGTTCCTTTTCAGGAAGATAATAATTAGTAATAATTGAAGAAGCTAATTTAGAATTTGGAACAATTACAATATTATTAGGAAGTTGCCTTATAGTAGTATTTCTCCAAGTAATATCCTCTACATAACCTTCTATACCAGAATCAAGAGAAATATAATCACCTGGTTTAATTTTTTTACTTATTAAAATATAAAGCCCTGCAAAGAAATTACTCAATGTATCTTGTAAAGCTAATCCTACAACTAAACCAGCAATTCCTAAGGAGGTTATAAAAGGTGTAATACTGATATTTAAAGTGTTTAAAATCAGAATAAATCCTATAAAATAGATAACAACTTTTATAATTATTTTAAAAATAGAAACCTTAGGTGATAATTCTGGTTTTTCTTGAAAATAAGAATTCAATATAGTTACAAAAAGTTTTGAGGAAATCCAGACTAAAGAAATTATAAAAGAGATAAGTAAAGATTTATTTATAATTTGATGAAATCTTTCTGGTAATTCAGCTATTGAAATCGAAATATATAAGCCTATTAAAATAATCCAGAAGAAGCAAGTATTTGAAAAAGATTTAATAATTTGCGAAGAAAGTTTTAAATTAAATTTTTGATTTAAATAAGAAATTCTATTTTTTAATATCTTTCTAACAATAAAACCAATAAAAATAAAAATAAGAAGTATAAAGATAGAGAATAAATAATTTTTAAGCATTAGATTTAAAATATAATAATTTTTAAAATAGGAGTCAAATTTTAATTATTTACTTTAATTTAAGTTGACAGAAGATAGATAGCTTAATATAATTTAATTATGAAGCTATTTTTTATGAAGCTATTTTTTAAAATTAATAATTTTTTGTTTCTATCTTTAATTTTTATCTTAATTTTATCTAATGCTTATGCAGATATTTATAAATGCGAAGATCCAGAGACAGGTGAAGTAATTTTTACTAACTTTAAAGGTGTTTTTCAAGGAAAAAATTGTCAGATTTTTGTAAAGGAACAAAAAAAAATTAGTTACAACAATAATATTAATAAAAAGTGGTTTGAAGAAATTGGAAGATCTTTATCAATTGATCCGGCTTTACTTATGGCAATAGCTAAGGTAGAATCATCTTTTAATCCTAAAGTAGTTTCTCCTAAAGGTGCACTTGGACTTATGCAACTTTTACCTGCCACAGCAGAGCTTGTAGGAGTAAGAGATCCTTTTAATCCTTTAGAAAATTTAAAAGGAGGGGCTTTATATTTAAAAAGATTATTAGAAGAATTTAAAGATTTACATCTTGCTTTAGCTGCTTATAATGCAGGTCCTGAAAAAGTTAGAGCTTATGGAGGAATTCCTCCTTATCCAGAAACTCAACAATATGTAAAAACTGTTCTTTACTACTACAACCTTTATAAATAACTACTCTTATTATCACTTCCGAAGTGGTAGAATTAAAAATGTTTACCAAACCTTTTTTGGTAAATACTCTATTTTAGGATTAAAAATAGCAGTTGCTATATTTCGTTTTATTTTGGAATCTAAGGGATAAACTTGTGTTTCTAAAAATTTTTCTAAAAATTTTCTCTTAGTTTTTTCAGTGAAAGGACAAGGATTTTTGAAAATCTTCCAATTATTTTTTTTGACAAAACGAGAAATTAAGTCTTTTTCTACTAAAATTAAGGGTCTTATAATATATAATTTTCCTTTAAACATCTCTTGAACAGGTAATATAGTAGATAATTCTCCATGGTAAAACATATTCATAAAAAAAGTTACAATAGCATCATCTAAATGATGGCCAAAAGCTAATTTATTGGCACCTTCTTTTTGAACCAATTTAAATAAGTGCTTTCTTCTATGCCAAGAACATACAAAACAAGGAGCAGTAATATTTTTTTTGTAAACTTCCATAGCTTGAATTCCACAATCAGTTTTATCGAAATAAAAATCAATTTCTAATAATTTACAAAAGTCTTCAAGCCATTTTACTTTTTTTTTATACTCCTTTTCATCTTTTGGGAATCCCATATCTAAATGCACACCCAAAAGCCTACAATCAATTCTCATCTTTTTTCGCCAATCATTTAAAAAATAGGCTAAAACTAAACTATCTTCCCCTCCAGAGAGAGCCAAAATAATAGAATCTCCCTCTTTAAGCATTTTATAACGAAAAAGAGCCCTTCCAATCAGTCTTTTTAATTTATTATAAAGAGTCATTTAATCAGGAATTTTAACTTGAGGATTTAGGATTCCATCAGGATCAAAGACCTTTTTAAGTTTTTTCATTATCTCAATTTGTAAAGGACTAAGTTCTAAATTTACAAAATCCCTTTTAATATATCCTACACCATGCTCTCCTGAAATAGTTCCAGAAAGCTTTAAAACCTCTTTTAAAATTTTTTCTCTTGTTTTTAATGCCTTTTTTTCATTTTCTGGATCAAAAAGAATATTTACATGAAAATTTCCATCTCCTGCATGCCCAAAACAAGAGATATATAGACCTTCCTCCTTTTCTATACTTCTTATTCTAAATAATAGCTCTTTCATAAATCTTCGTGGAACAACTACATCTTCTGCAAATCTTTTTTTACCAAGAATTTTCAAGGAAGGAGAAATAGATCTTCTTATTTCCCATAAATTTTCAATGTTTTTCTCATCTTCTGCTTTTTCAAAAAATATTTTTAATTCTTTATAGAAATTTTCTACCAAAATCATTTCTTTATTGAGAGTTTCTTTCTCTCCATCGAGTTCTAAAAACAAAAGAGAGGAAAAATTTTTATTTTGAAAAAGATTTAAAATATTCCTTTTTATAAGAGCCAGAATAGTAGTTTTATCAATAAATTCAGCACAAGCAGGTGTTAATCTCTTTTTTAGAAGCTCTGAAATTATATACAAAGGTTCTTCTTCTCTTTCATGAAAAGAAACAAAAAGAACCCTTTTAGAAGGTAGTGGTATTACTTTTAATACAATCTCAGTAAAAACACCCAAAGTCCCTTCAGAACCTATAAAAAGCGGAGTTAAATTATAAGGAACCGCACATTTTAAGGTGGAAGGTCCTGTTTTAAGAACCTTTCCTCCTGGAAGAACAACTTCTAAGGCAAGAACATAATCCTTAGTAGTTCCGTATTTTAATCCTCTTGGTCCCCCTGCACCAGTTGCTACATTTCCTCCTATAGTTGAGAAAGCATAACTTGCAGGATCAGGTGGATAAAAAAAACCATATTTTTTTAAAAAATTTTTAAGCTCACCGTTTAAAACCCCTGGTTCAACCCTTACAATTCTTTCTTCTTCATTAAATTCAAGAATTCTATTCATTTTAGAAAAACAGATTACTACTCCTCCTTTATGTGGTAAAGGACTTCCTGTAGTTGCAGTTCCTGCTCCCCTTGAAATAACAGGCACTTTGTATTTTTGAGCTATTCGCAAAATTTCAACTACTTCTTCTTTTTTTTCTGGTAACGCCACACAGGAAGGTAATCTTATTAAATAAGAAGAATCATAAGAATAACTTAAAAGATCTTCTTCCTTTGTTAAAAATTTATCTTTTCCTAAGAGATTTTCTAAAGTTTTTTTGAATTTAGAAAGAATTGTCTGATTCATTTATCTTGTTATATTCTACATCAGAAAATGTGTCAGACAACTCCTTGGATATTTCTTTTAGAAGATAATCAACCTTTATTTTTAGATTGAAGTCTTTTCGAAGTTTATTTTCTAATGTTTTAAGATTGTAAATAATTGTAGAATGTTCTTTTTTAAAAATGACAGATATTTCTTTTAAAGATTTTTTTAATAAATTTCTGAGAAAATACATAACTATTTGTCTTGAGAGTGAGAGTTCTTTTTTTCTTGAAGAAGAAAAGAGTTCTTCTTTTGTTATTCCAAAAAACTTACAGGTTGCTTCAATTATCATTTCTATTTGATTAGAATTCTCTTTTATTCCAAGTTCACTTACTAATTCTTTTGCTAAGGAAAGAGTAATTGGTTCTTTAAGTAAAGAAGAACGAGCAATCAAGCCAAGAACTGCACTTTCGAGTTGTCTTACATCTCCTCTTATTTGATGAGCTAAATACTCAACTACTTCATAAGGAAAATCATATCCTTTTTTCTTTGCTTTGTATCTTATAATTTTTTTTCTTGTTGCAAAATCAGGAGTATTGAGTCTTATTATCAATCCAGAAGAAAGCCTTGACCTTAAAGAACTATCCATTTTTTGAAGCTCCTGAGGAAGTTTTAAAGAAGTAAAAACCACAGTTTTTCCTTGATCAAGAAGATAATCTAAAAGAAAAACTAACTCATTTTGAGTATATTCCTTTCCAGCTAAAAAATGAATTTCTTCTAAAAGAAGGACTTCACATTCATGCTTTATTTTTTCTTTAAAACTTTCTATCATCCCAGAACGTAAATACTTAATCATATAGTTGAGAAAATCCTTAGCAGTTAGATAATAAACTCTTTCAAAACCTTTTGAGATTAAACTATTACCTACAGCTTGTGTTAAATGGGTTTTTCCTAATCCAAAGTTTCCACAAAGATAAACTAAATATCCTTTTGGTCTTTCTTCAGCTATTTGATAACAGACATTAAAAGCAAATTCATTACATTTTCCCACTATAAAATCCTTAAAAGTATATTTAGGACAAAAATTTCTTCCTATTATAGGAATAGGGTTATAAGGAATGATCAATTGTTGAGCTTTAATAGGTTCACTAACTAAAAACTTAAAACCTTTAAGATTAAATTCTTTTAAAACTTGATTAATTATATTTTGATAATTTTCTTTTATCCAATTTTTAGTAAACTCATTTGGAACTTCTATAATTAGAGTTCCTTCTAAAATTTCACCTTTAAGAGAACTAAACCAAACTTTAAAAATTGCTTCGGGTAGAAGCTCCTTAATTCTATCTTTTATTTTTTCCCAATTTACATTCATAGGTTTTAATAAATAAAATACTTAAAAATCTTTTTAATACAAATATAAAAAAGGGAAGTTAAGGACAGTTTTAAAAATTTTAAATAATTTTTAAAAATTTCAAAAGATCAATAAGTTATAAACACTATTTCTTTGAAAAACTTGTTATTTTTAGATTGTTTATATTAGATTAATAACGATTTCTGAAAATTTAATTTTATAAACTTTCATTTGCTGTTTTTTTCTTTAATTTTTTCAAAATTTTTTTTGTTTTTTATTTTTAACTTTAGATTAATACTTTAAAGATCAAATATTTTTTATCTTTTAAAACAGGCTATATATTGATAATCATTAATTTTTCTAAGATAGGGAGTATTATGTAAGCAAAAATTTTCTTTCTCTTCACAACGTGGATGGAATTCACATCCAGAAGGTCTAAAAAGAGGGCTTGCGATCTCACCTTTTACTTTTTTAGTAAAAGGAGATTTTGAAGAAAAGGGATTAGGATAAGTATTTAGAAGCATTAAAGTATAAGGATGATGTGTTGTTTTAAAAAATATTTCCTTTTTACAAATTTCTACTATTCTACCTAAATACATTACAATTATCCAATCAGAAAGATAAAGAATTACAGGTAATGAATGGCTTATTAAAAGATAACTTAATGAAAATTTTTTTTTGAAATCTTTTAAAAGTTCCAAAACCTGGGAAGCTAAGCTCATATCAAGTGCTGAGGTAGGTTCATCAAGAACAATAAGAGAAGGAGAAATCATTAAAGTCCTTGCTAAAGCTACCCTCTGTCTTTCTCCACCACTTAAAGCATGAGGATATTTATTCAAAACCTCTTTTCCTAATCCTACCAAGCTTAATACCTCTTCTGCTTTTTCAAGTGCTCTTTTTTTATTTTTTTCTACATTTATTAAATATGGCTCTAAAAGAATATCAATAATTTTATATCTAGGATTTAAAGAAGAATAGGGATCTTGAAAAACTGCTTGAATTTTTGCTCTAAGATTTTTATATTCTTCCTTTTTTAAGGTTTTTAAATTTTTTCCAAACCAAAAAATATCACCTCTATTAGGTTTTTCCAAATCTAAAATAATTTTTCCTAAGGTAGTTTTTCCACATCCACTTTCTCCTAAAATACCTACGGTTTCTCCTTTAAAAATGGCAAGACTAATATCTATAAGAGCATAGAAAAAAGTTTTTTTAAATCCAAATTTTTTTACTTCATAGCTTTTCCAGATGTTTTTTACTTCTACAACAGGACTAAGCATATTTAAAACATCTAACTAAGTGATTATTTTTAACAGAAATAAGTTCTGGATGTTTATTCTTTCCGTCTTTACAAGGTGTTTCACATCTTTCAAAATAGCGACAACCTTTTGGTTTTTTAAGTAAATTAACAACCCCACCTTTTAAAACTCTTTTGATCTTATCCTCTTTAGGATAAGATTCAATAAGAGATTGAGTATAAGGATGTAAGGGATTATTAAACAATTCTTTTGTAGGAGCCATTTCTACAATTTCTCCTGCATAAAAAACACAAACTTTATTAGCAATCCATCTAATAATTCCAAGATCGTGACTAATAAAGACTATAGTAAGTTCTTTTTTTTGATTTAATTCATGTAAAAGCTCTAAAATCTGAATTTGAAGAGTTACATCCAGAGCAGTAGTTGGCTCATCTGCTACTAAAAGTTCAGGCTCACCTGCTAAAGCCATAGCAATCATAGCTCTTTGCCTTAATCCACCAGAAAGCTGATGAGGATAGTTCTTGGCTCTAATTTTGGGCTCAGGAATGCCTACTTCCTTTAAAAGCTGATAAACTCTTTCTTTTCTTTCATGCTTTCTTAAATTAAAATGGTATTTCAAAACTTCTTCAATTTGCTCTCCAATTGTAAGAACAGGATTAAGTGAACTTAAAGGATCTTGAAGAATAATAGCAATTTTTTTTCCTCTTAATTTTAAAGTTTCTTTTTCTGAAAGCTTATATAGAGAAATATTATCTATTATAACTTCTCCTGAATAATAAGTAATTCCAGGAGGAAAAAGTTTTAAAAGAGCAAAGCCTGTAAGAGATTTACCACATCCACTCTCACCAAGAATACCAAGAATTTCTTTTTTTTCTAAAGAAAAACTTACTTTATCTACTAAAGATAGATTTTTTTCTTTTAATCCTAAGATTAAGTTTTTGACTTCTAAAAAAGGCATAAAAACTAAAAAGCTTTAAATAATAATAGCTTTTCCCGGAGTAGAATAACTAAGATTCATAAATAGATTTCTTTTTTATGATTTGGTTTAATAAAGAAATTAGGCGTTTTTTTCATCCTTTAGTTTTAAAATAATTTAATTATTTTCTAATAAAAATTCAATTAATGCCATATGAAGCCACATCTTATTTTCTGCTTGATCCCAAACCACTGACTGAGGACCCTCCAAAACCTCTTCTGTAATTTCTTCTTCCCTATGAGCAGGCAAACAATGAAGCACTATTGCAGAAGGTGATGCTAACTGCAAAAGCTCTTTATTTACCTGAAATTTTTTAAATATAGAAAGCCTTTTTTGAATTTCTTCTTCTTGCCCCATACTTACCCATACATCAGTATTAATAACCTCTGCCTCCCTAATTGCTTCTTTTGGATCATGTACTATATCTATCTGAGCATTATATTGCTTCTTAGCTATATCTAATAGATCTTTTTCAGGTTCAAAGCCTTTAGGACAGGCTAAAGTAAATTTAAAACCAAGCAAAGCAGATGCCTCAATCCAAGATTGAGCTACATTATTTCCATCTCCTATCCAGACAATCTTAGCTTTGTAAAGATCTTTGCCTTTCTCTACCACTGTCATTATATCAGATAAAACCTGGCATGGATGAAATTTATCTGAAAGACCATTTATAACAGGGATAGAAGAATATTGAGCAAATTCTTCTATAGTCTCTTGGTGATAAGTTCTGAGCACTAATATATCAATATATCTTGCAATCACACGAGATGTATCTTTTATCGGTTCACCTCTACTTAATTGTAAATCCTTAGAAGATAAAAAAATACTGCTTCCACCCCACTTTATAATAGCAGACTCGAAAGAAATTCTCGTTCTGGTAGAAGGTTTCTCAAAAATTAATCCTAAAATTTTTCCTATAAATTTTCTTTCCCACTTTTTAGTCCTTTTTAACTCTAAAGCTCTATTTATAAGTTTTAATACTTCATCCTTTGATAAATCCCAGATTCTTATAAAATGTTTTCCTTTCATGTTTGCTCCTTTTATTTAAAATTTCAATTTTTAACCAAAAATCAGAAATTTGCAAATTCACAAATTAAAAATTTTAAAAATTTTTTTTAAATTACCTTTTAAGTTTTTTTTAAATTAACCGATAATATATAACTGATAAAAAAGGATTAAAGAGATGGAAGTAAAAAAAATAGACATATTACCTATAGAATCAGGCTTTTCTCAAAATGTTTCTAAAAAATCTCCAGCTAAATTATCTTTATATAAAGCTAAAATTCCTATTAATTTCTCATTTAATTTAGATGTTCAGAAAAAAAGAGAAAAATCTTGGAAAGAACTTGAACAAATTTTAAAAAACCTTGATAAATATTTAGAAAGAATAAATCATGTTCTTAATCCACTTAGAAAAGAGTTAAGAGTTGAAATAGATCAAGATTTAAATATCCCTATTTTTAAAATCATTGATAAGGAAACTAATGAAGTGATAAGACAAATACCTTTAGAGGAAATTTTAAAATTTATAAAAAATATAGAAAAATTTTTAAATTCTGAAAATGTTAATGTAAAATATTTAAAAGGTATTTTGTTAAAAGCGGAGGTATAATTTTATGGCTGATATTTACATGAATAATGTTACTGGATTAATTGATATAGATTCTATGATTCAGGGGCTCCTTCAGTCAAAAACTCAAGATATTCAGGATTTACAAAATGAAGTGGCTACTCTTCAAGCTCAAGCAAGCTCTTTAAGCAATCTTTTGAGTGCTTTAAATGATGTTAATGATTTTATAGAAAATCTTAATGT
>Ga0190367_1000701_pt1 | contig 22565 bp, 44 predicted proteins | sample 4872181011_MG_FD_171838 | JGI IMG/M metagenome (GOLD analysis project Ga0190367, IMG submission 171838) | Hydrothermal vent microbial mat bacterial communities from Southern Trench, Guaymas Basin, Mexico - 4872-18-10-11_MG | ecosystem: Environmental > Aquatic > Marine > Hydrothermal vents >...
AGAAACAGGATTCAGTGCTCAAACAGTGAGCTACATCGTAAAAGAGGCGACTAAGAAACTGAAAGAGGATAGAAACAGAAAGATCATAGAACTATACAAGCAAGGACTAAGTTTAAGACAAATAGCTAAACAAGTTGGAGTTCACCATACTACTGTTTCAAGAATACTACGAAAATTAGGACTCAAATAATTTTTTTGGCGATTTTTATAAAAATTTTTTATAAAAATAATTTAATAATGGTGCATTTTTCAAAAGTTAGATATTTTTATGGGGGTGGTGGACATGCCTGAGGACTTAAAAAAGGTTTGTAAAGTAATTAAGGACAAACTACTGAATGCAACAGAAGACATGGAGATACCAATAGTGAACAACGGCGGTGCAGTGAAGATCATAAGATACACGACAAAAGGAGGTAACGTGAGAGTGGGGTTGAGATTTGAACCTTCAGGGAGCTTTAGAAATGCAATGGTTCTGAATAGAGAGGAGCATGTGAGTTTCTTGGAAACAATAAGCAAGAATGCTAAATTGCTTAAAGAACTACTTAAGACAGTTATTGAGGTCAATGAAGAACTTGAAACAATAAGCACTGTAAAGACAGTTACAATCGATGACTTACTCAAGCAAATCAAGTAATTCAACTTTTATTTTTTTTCTAAAAGCTGAAAGAGGTGAGGTGAGTAGTATGGATATAGCTGATGTAATTTTAGTTTCATTTACTTAATTTTAATGAAGGTGATAGGGTATGTATTATACTTGTCCAAATTGTCATGGTAAGTTGATATTATTTACTACTGATCTTACCTTTAATTATAGTAAGTATTACTGTCCATCTTTACGTTGTAAAGTTAAGTATTGTATATTCTTCAATGGTAGACTTATTCATGTTAAGTATTACAAGTCATTAGAGCGAAAACGAAAGGCTGTTCTAAGTGCAATACGTAACAACTTTTCTCGTTATTCTCCAAAAGCTAAGCGTAAGTTAAAGTCTAAGTATTTGCAATCACTAAATCTTTAGGGTCATTAAGGGGGTGATGTTGTATGGAAAAAGTGATAGGTTTGTTAGACAAGCTGAGAGAGTTGAGAGAAATTGAGAAAAGGAAGAAGGAGGTAAAGGAGAGATTTAAGGAAGTGTTCGGTATTGAGCCAGAGATTGTTACGGTGGACAAAGCTAAAAGTGAAATCACGGAAACAAGTGTTATAAGAATAGCTGAACAACTACTTTTTGATCTTGGTTACAACCCAGCTTGGGTCAGTATAATACTGATTTGTAAAAGAGTTCTCTCAGAAGAACTGAGAAACAAAAATACAGATTGGCAATTGGACGAATATGGTCTTGGGCTACATAAATATGAAAGCGGGTTCGTGTATATGATGAGAATTGACTGGGAGGATGAACGTGACTGCTAAATTTTTATATAGGTGATGGGCATGAAAATATTAGTGTTCAAGTGTAGAAATACAAAAAATACATCTGCCGTAACATTGTATCATCTTTTTAAAGTAGAAAAAGGAGTTCCAATATTGATAAAACCCAAAATACTTAATACTTCTAAATCAGGAAGTTATTGGGAACAACACTACTGTGTTGACGAGAATGAAAAATTACTAATAATATGCAAAGATATTAGTAACGCAGGAAATCATCATTGTCGTTTAACTACAATAAACGTTGATCTAAGTCATATTCATTTAACACAGGATGTTTTAAACGTTATGTGTAATTGTCTGTTACAAAAATTAGGTATATGTTAGAGAGGGGTGAATAATATGCCGACTTGGAGTGATTTTATTGGGTTCTTGAAGAATTACAGGGTTACTAAGGAGATAAGTGGACATCGGTTTGAAATATTTACGTCGTTCAATGGAATCTACGTGAAGTGTGTAACATGCGATGTAATTTCGTTTGATGTGAGTGAAGGAACTTACCAATTTGACAAAGTGTTGGAAAACATAGAAAATTGGGTAAAAAGACACTTGGAGGATTCAGCAGATATAAAATCCTCTTTAGAGAGAAAAGGATGGAAAGTGGAGGAAAAAGATTGCTAACATCGATAAGTTTAACGTATTTTAATTTTTTTTGACTCAAGGAAGTTCAGGTATTATAGTTAAGGAGAGGTGAAGTGATATGGTTAGTGATTGGAGTGAGATAGTAGAGGAGCTATATTTAGCTTCAATAGGCAACAAGAAGTATTCTTATTGCATAAAACATGGAGCATGGCTGTTAGTCAATGCAACACCACATGAACTAAAGTTCAATAACGGTATAACGTTACAGGGTAACGATAAGTTGGCTGAAATACTTAAGGCAGTTCCAAAAGAAACAATAGTGAAAGAAGAACTGGGTATAAAATTTGTAAGAACTACATTTGAAAAGAACGAAACAGCAGAACTCTTACTCAATGCAATTAGAGAACATAACAAAGTCTTTCCAAAAAGTCAGATACTCTTGATAAGTTCAATAATTTCAGCACAGGCTTATGGATTTCCAGTAGTAAGTCCAATAACTACTCCAGAAACTTCAAGAAAACCACCAGCGGAACGAGTGGTTTACATTGACAAGTTTAACGTATTTTTCTGAAGGGGTGATAGAATGGCTGAATTCTTTAAGTTTGAAGGTGAAAGTTGGGAGTATAGTAGGGGTTGGTATAATATCAAAGTGTATGTTGGTGAAGGTGTTGTAATTGGTTACATCGATTCAGCAAACAACAACAAGCCTAAAGTCATTAAAGGCAATGAACGTATTATACGTAAAAAGTATGGTAAGTTCTCAGTATTTTGGGGAAACGAAGTGGAGATCGCTGACGGATCAGTGAGAAACGAAGTTTTCATTGAAATCAAAGCAAAGAAAAGTAACGGTATTCCAGCACATGCAATAATTCGCACTTGTGTTATTTAAATTAAAACTTTTAATCTTTTTTTCAATGAGATAGTAAAAGGTGATGATATATGGAGAGAATTGACGTAATTAAGGCAAAAAAGTTAATTGAAACGGGAGAAATATTCAGAGTGGGATTTTTCTACTGTAAAGCGATGTCTATTGAATACGATAGACTTAAAAGACCTTATCTAAAAGTAAAAAAGTGGCTAATTGAACCAAGTGTCGCAGTAAAGCGAAATATCTGTAATGCAGAGGGTATTGGTTTTATACCGTTGTGGTGAGTGATGTATCATGAAAAGTGATACAATATGGGACTTAGAGAAAAAGCTGGAATATTTAGCATGTAAAGATCCTACTCATTACACGGATCTTTACTTTACTTATAGAGATCTACTAAGGAAACATCTATGGTTTTTAAGGGTTATGAACATTGTAATTTTTATTAGTGGTATAGTTATTGGATTTAAGTTAGGACAGTTATGGGGGTGAGGTATTGTGTTTGATGGAGTTGAAGTTGTTGATGGAGTTGTGAAAGCATTGAAATACAATGAGCAAAAGAAAAAGTTTGAAGGAGTTACGGTAGCACATAGAAAATGCTGTTGTATCTACTTAGATGGTAGATATGTCGGTATATTGATTAACGGTAGGTTTATAGCGTTCAATAGATCACGGATTTACATGGATGAAGATGGTTCTGTTAACGTAAACGTTGAAGACATTATAGGGTGATAACATGCAAAAGGGATACTACTTCTTTGAACCAATAGATGAAAGCGAAAAGGCAAAATTGAAAAAAAAGATGCCTAAAGATATAAAGAAATTCTACGAAATGATAAACAAAAGTAATAAAATTAATGAAGTATTGGAAGTTGACGAAAAGATATTAGATAAGATATACTCAGTAACGGTAGTTGAATTACAGAAATGCTTTGTATCAAGATCACGTATTGAGTCTTCTTACTTTCTACTAAGAGATGTCCTAAAAGTGCCAGTAGATGATATAGATGTTGAAATGATACTTAGAGCAATAGTAGTAATAGATGCACTAATTCTACCGTATAAATACTTATGGATAAAGTCTTTTCCAAAAGAAACACCACCGTTTATTCCAATAGTAATGGAAGGGTTGAAAACACAAGAAGATGTTGACGTTGTTTAATTTTTTTACCCTACTACTCTGTAAACCGATGAAGCAATTTGCTGAGGGCAGAAGTAGTAGGGGGTGTTGATATGGCGGAAGAGGTTTGGTTTACGGAATGGGAAGAAATGTCAGAGAGACCAGAGATTCGATTTTTAGGGATTGTCATTGATGTCAAGTATCCTTGCAGGTGTAGGTATTGTGAGAAGGGAAAGGAAGCTTTAGAGGAAATGGGTGGGAGAAGAAGTCAACATCAGCTACATATCGTAATTGCACCATTGAACAACTTCACAAAATTACAGCACGCATACATTACGATGGATTCAAGGAGCAGAGTAAGTAGAAAGGGTGTATGGATTCATGCAATGACAAGATTAGGAATACCGTATAAGACAAGGACTGAACTCGAAACGTTCTTGAAAAACACTGTAATAGAGTTCAGAAAGATGACAGTCGGTGATTACATGGTTGAATATGTTGGATATAAGCCAGAAACACTAAAGCAATTCGGAAACGTTCAAAATGCACAAGTGCTATTCCCTGACAGAATAATACCAAAGGATGCTCTTGAATTGTATGATCTCAACGAAAAAGAAGTAGAAAAGAGAGTTAAAGTATTCAGTGAAGCATGGAACAGACTTCTTGAAGGAGAAAGTGAAGAAGAGGTATATCAATGGGTCATAGAACAGTTGACACAAGAGCTGGAAGAAATGCTTGTAGATGAGACAGTAACGGAAGAAACAACGGAAGAAACAACAGAAGAAAACAGCAAAAACAAAAGGAGAAAGAGAAAGAAGTAACGTAACTTACTTTATTTTTTTTACGGTGATAAAATGAAGGGTGTTAAGGTTTATTGGATAGGACACACGATACCTACTGCAAGACATTTAAAACAACTCTACAAAGCATTCGGTGAAGACGTTGAAATAATTAGAATACCTACAAAAGATCCTCTGTCGATCAAAATGATCTTGAAAAGTGAGAAAAACGCTAAAGTAATTGCACCGTATAAGCTCGATTTACTATCGCAATTACTGAAAGTAACGAAGGAAGTATATACGTTTCCGCACAAAGAAAGAACTCTGCATAAAGTTATTGCTCTGTTTGTTCAGTTAGAGCCAGTAGTTGAAGGTGATTGACTATGAGATTAATCATGTTCAATTTTGAGGAGTTCATAAAAGAACTTAGACGACATACAATTACGACACCGATAGCAATTTCATTTGACGAAAGAAGGAGAGAAACACATACAGCTGTTAGACTAATAGCTACTGCATACGTGCCAAAGTTAAACTTAATCATTGAATACGAACACTTTTATAAGATAATCTCAATAGTAGAGATTGATAAAATGGTAGATGAATTGAACAAAGAGAGAGATGAACTAAAGAAGAAAATAGAAGAACAAGGATATTCAGTAGTTTTCGGGTATTATAAACAGTAAAGGTGATATAATGATGGCAAAAACAAAAATAAATATATATAAATTCAAGCAAAAATTATATAGAATTGTCGTAAGAGATTGCAATGACAGTCTTGTCCTTTTGAAGGACTGTAATAACTTAGATGAAGTTATTGAATTAGCAAAACGGTATTTGAAAGAGTTATAAGCTTTAAACTTTTACTTTTTAAGTAGGGGTGATAATATGGGTGTGCTTGAAAATCTTAAACTAAAATGGTTTCTTTACGGATTTTTTAGTAGTTGTGAAGGTTGGAATGGTGAATGTCCATTTGCAATAACAAATACAAAAGACTACGTAAATAGAACGGTTGAACTTCTTGAAGATATAAAAAACATGCTTGAAAACAAAGATAAAGACATCATCGAACTGATAAAGAACTTTAAGAATCTAATGAAGGAAGACAGCACAAACGTAGAAACTACTTATGAAATAGTGCATAAAATTTGTAAATTAATTGAAGAGGTGATGTAAATGGGGGTTTTGGGTAAGTTAAAGGAGAAAAAGGAGAAAATTCTGTTGTTTGGACATACTGGAACGGGTAAAACATATACAGTAGTTAGAATAGCAGTAGAATTGGCAAAAAGAGGTAACAAAGTTCTATTTGCGGACATGGAAAGTGGATCGATCGATGAATTCAACTCATTGAACATAGATAGCAAAACTGACAGAAATATAATCCATGTAGAGCCAAAAGACTTTGGAGAACTGAGAGAAATTATAGAACAAGCTGAAGACAAAGTTCATGTGATAATAATAGATCCGTTGAGAGCAGTTGAAGAAGTTAGACAATTTGCAAGACAGAAAATATTGAAGAAGGGTAAGTATTGGATCGGTGAAAAAGAGATTACTATTGACGATCCTGATACTTTTTATCTGAGGGGATTCATGTATCAGTTGCCAAATGAGTTAATTCAAGAGTTCTTTAGAACAATTGTAAGAGGTAAGGCTCATTTTATTGCAACTGAGTTAGTTCCGATAACAATAGTAAATACACCGAAAGGTGCTGATTTTACAAGATTACTACTTGAAACGGATGAATTCAAGTTACCGACAAAGTTAAAGCACGTCTATGACATATCTGGATGGTTTGACAGAGTAATAATAACAGAGAACATTGTTGTAAGTGGTAAAATTGAATACTATGGGATAATTTTCAAGTGGAGAGGTAAGAATTGGAGAGGTCAGAAAATAAGTAATATTGTTGAATTTTTATTGAATAAAACTAAGTTAGTGAGGTGATGTGTTATGGAGTTTGGTAAATTTAGATTGCCTAAAGCGGAACTACAACCGATTTACAGAAAGATAGGAGATACATACATTGAAATATCTGACAGAAGAGCAGTAGTAGGTGAAGACGGAACAGTATATGACATAGTTTCGGACAAGTATAAATTAGTTCAGCATGAACAAGTGAAAGAAATAGTAGATAGAATAATAGAGGAAATGAAGTTACCATCGGTAGTAAAAATGCCAAATGTAAGCTTTAATGGTGCTACATTTTTCTACAACGTTCTTATTGACAGAAAAGCAATAGAGGATGATTGGTTAGATGTAGGATTTAGAGTTACCAATAGTTACGATAGATCACTTGGAGTAAACGTAACGGGATACATAGTTAGATTGGTTTGCACAAACGGTTTAGTAGTTTCGGAAAGGTTGTTTGGCAGAAAAATCAAGCACATGAGACCTTTAGTTGAATTGGATTATAAACTACTGAAAGAAGCAATAGAAACGGTGATAGAGAACGTAATGAAGGTTCTTGACGTAATTGAAATGGCAAGAAAGGAAACGGTTAGCGTATGGGAGATAGTTCACTTCATTGAAACAGAGTTCAAGAACATGCCGAAAGCCAGAAGAATACTATACATGCGTTTGAGAAGAATTGTCGGAGATGAGATAGACAATGTAGTAAAGGCATATCAGCTAATGAAGAAACTCAAGAAGAAAGAGGAAAAAGAACAACTGATGGAAAGATACAATATACCAGTAAATCTGTGGGAATCGATAAACGTCATTACAGAATATACAACACATCAATTAGAAAGAAGAAATCCGCAAATAGCTCATAATATTAGCAAAAAGGCAAGTGAATTACTTTTGTTAGCTAAAGGTGTCTGATATGTCAATTTACATTGATCCGACAGAATAGAGGTGTAAAATATGACTAATTTTAAAAAATTCATGATCAGAATTGATGACAATACTACACCTGAAGAAGTTATGAAACTATATACAACAAAAGTGCTTAATGCATTTAGTTGTTCATTGGCAGAAATCAGAGAGATAATTAAAGCATGTAAATCAATGATACTAAAGCATTCATCAATACTACTTAATGAAAATATTGTGCCAATTGCAGATGAGATAACAGTAAATTACAAAGATTACATAGAAACAATAGTAGAAGACATAAAATTACTGTATGAAGAAACCTACAAATACTTAAGGGAGAAGTATCCGCATTTTAGAGTATTTGCAGATTGTTACATTATAACTGTGCTAATGGACATATTAACTAACTTAATACTTCAAGTTGCAGAGGATATAGATAATGCTACTATCTCATTTCTTTCGGAATTTGAGAGAAAAAGTCAAAATAAGTAGGGAGGTGAAATAATGGCTAAAGAAAGGAAAATTCAAGTTAGAAAGGTTGAAACGAAAGAACTACAAAGAAAATGTGAAAATTGCGAATATTTTATAAAGTTTAGTGATACAATTGGTATTTGTAGATACAAGAGTAAAATAATGTTAGCTAATTTCAATTGTGCAATGTGGACAGAAGGAGAACCGAGAACAGCTACAATTGACGATATTGCATATTGGTATGAATGGACTAAACTTGAGCTTGAAGCAATGAAAAGACAGTTGGACATACTAAGAGACATAATAATAAACGAAATCGGAACTGAAAACTATACGGTAGTTAACACAAACTACTTTGTTATAAAAGTCAGTAAAGTGAAAACAAAGAGGTTACAGACGAACAGAGTAAAAGAATTTCTTGAAAAAATAGGTAAACTTGATGAATTTTTAACTGAATCGGAGCATTATAGAGTTGAAGTTAAGAGAATAGGTGTAAGGATGTAAGAGGAGGTGGTGATACCATGACTACAACTCTTTTTGAGAAGATGATAGAAATTGCCAAAGCTTACGGTATTAAATTGAACAAGGAGAGAGTAATTGAACTAATGAACAAGTATAAATGGATAGATGCTGAAAAATGTATGAGTGAACTACAATTTGCAGTAAATCTACTAACATTAACAATGGCTTACAGAGATAAACCAAATCAAGTAGGTAGAAGTCTTAGTATTTATGCAATGTTAGTTAATGCGTTCAGAGAACTGAGAAGTCTATTAGAGGAAGAAAAACTGTTAAAACCAGAAGATCATTTAAAAGTAGATGAAGAATTGAAGAAAGAAGGTAAAAGCTTTGACATAGATGAATAAGGTGATACAATGCCTTATTGCTACTGCGGAAATAGATTACCAAAAGACGGTAGTAATATTTCAATTTTTTATTGTAGTTGTGGTAGAAAATGGATTTGGAAAATTAGATCACGTAGATGGGTTTTTGCTGGTTATAAAAAATGAAAGGAGGTGATGTTGTATGGGTGTGAAAGGTATCAAAACTAAAGCAAATATTATAGAGTCTTTCGTTAAGGAAAAGAGAGAGTATTTGACAGCCAAACGTAACAAAATAGTTAGAAGTATCTTAGAGAATGCAAATTACTTTGACGTAAATAAAGGAATACGTGTCAGAAATTACTGTGAAAGCGTAGAAATAGAGATATACGTCAATAATGAAAATCCAATACAACTACACGACATAGTAAATGCGATAGCGGAATCGAATGTAGTTGAAGTGATAAACAAAGCAAGAGAAATTCATAGATATTACAAAAAGAAGGTAAAAGAGCTGATAGAATGGAAAGAAAAGCAAATCAGCAAGTTGCTTAGAGATGAAAAGCTTGATGAATTACCTGAAATAAAGTGGGAACTATGATCACGTTTAGACAAGTAGTTAACGAATTTTTTAACTTAGATACAACAAACGTAGATGACATATTGGACTACTTTAGCAGTAAATACAATATGCCAAAAGAAGCAGTAAAATTGGGTTATTACATCGGTAGAATAGTTGCAATAGTTAACTACGTTCTACCGATTCAAGGTAGAGTTTATCTTGATCTTGATATTTTTCAGAAAGATATTAACATGATTAAAAAATTGATAAAGAGGTGATTTTATGGAGTATAGGGAGTATAAGTCTTTAACTTGGTTAGAGATTCTTGAAAGAATAGAAATTCCAAAGGACAAGTATGACTACGTTACGGCACTAAGAGGATGTGACATAGACAACTATTGTCTCAAAAGTCTTTTTACGTGCTTTTTAAGAGGTAAATCTGTTACACCTTATGCAAACATCGATAGATTCGAATCTTACATAATTTCAAAAGATGCAGAAATAAGAGCTACTGAACTTGAAGAAATAGTAAAAGATGGTAGAAAAGATCCAAAGTTATCAAATGCATACTTACATTGCTTGAGACACATTTACGCATCTTTATACGTAATAGAAACTCATTTAAATGTTACAGTAGCAAGACTACTAAAAGAAATAGCAACTGAATTGATTTTAAGTATTGACGAAATAAAACCGTTTGACAAATCTAAAATCATAAAGCTTCTGAGAAAAATAAAAGAAATTATACTAAAAGGTGATTGAATTATGGTTTACGTAGTAGTCGGATTCAAAGTAAATCAGGTAAGAGCAGTATATTATCGAACTTTCAAAAGTAAAAAGGGTTTAGCTAAGTTTCTTGAAGAATACATTGACAACGTTGACTTTGTTAGTATAAGGGTTGTAAGGAGTATTAATATGAGAATTGAAAGGAGGTGATGTATTGTGGAGGAAGATATTATAAAATTGTTGGAGACAGAAAATTTAGATGTTATAGTGAAGAAAGTTAAATACGTGAGACTAATTGAATCGGTAACTGGAGAACCAAGAATAACACTGCTAAAAGAACTAAAAGTAGCAGGTATAAACAAAGGAGATAGAGCAATGACATTAGTGCCAAAAGAAGGAGTAATAATTGTGAGAAAGATTGAATAAAGTAGTGGTGTCATTATGCTTAAACAACTATTAGCAATAGCCTATCTAACGACGAGAATTGGAGTAATTGAATCACCGTTACATCAACACAGAGAAAGACCACAACTAAATATTTTCCTTAAAGCACCATTTGGATTTGCTAAAACAACAGAAATACTCGATTTAGTTGAAAAGGGATTAGCACATATAGTTTTAGAACATAGTGAAGCTGGACTGTTAGGAAGTGCAAGAGGAGGACTATACTATAAAGGCGATATTATAAACGGAGCAAATAAATTAACTGTAATCGATGAATACTATTTGTTTGAGTCGGATGCGAGAAGACATCTATTAACAATAATGTCTCATGGATTTGCAAAAAGAACATTTCAGACATTTAGTAAAACTAATTTTAGCGATAGGGGAGAAGGATGGGAGATATACGGAGATTCAAGCGGTTTTCTATTAAAAATCAATACATCAATTGCATTATCGACAGCAGTTCTTGAAAGAAAAGCCGATGCAATTTTGGAAATGATACAATCGAGATGTTTCAACTTAAATTACTCATTTAGTAAATCGGAAGCGTTAGAAATTTTAATTGGTGAAAGGAAAGCTGAGAAAGTTGAAATTGAAGAACTTGAGAAAGTAGATAAAGTAATTCTTGAAGAAAATGAAGCAAAGTATTTAGCAACACAAATAGACAGACACGGTTTTGTTCCAGAGGATATAGGTGGTTATTACATGAGAGCTTATTGGGATATGGTTAAAATTGCTTCAGTTTTTGCAATTAAATCTCAACGTAACAAAATTACGAAAGAAGACATAGATAATGCAATTACGTTCTATCCATTACATCAATTGGGTTTTTTAGGTAACAAACTGACGAGAAATGAAATTGAAGTATATATGCAATGTAACGCTAAAACTACTAATCAAATTGCTCAAGAGTTAAATATTTCACAGAGGACAGTTCAGAGAGCTATTAGTTCACTAAAAGAACTTGGATTAGTTAAAGAAATGAGTATTAGTGGTAGAACGGTTTACGTAAAGGTAATTGAAACTTAACGGCGGGCTTAAGTTTCTTAAGTTTCTTAAGTTTCTTAAGCAAAACGACAGATCGCAAGACCCATACATTCATTTCCAAAACTTAAGTTTCTTAAGTGAAACGACAACTTGAAAGACCCATACATATTTACCAAACTTAAGAAACTTAAGTGAAACGACAACTTGCGAGACCCATTGATGGATACCCTGTGCAAAAAAGCTTATATACTTGAAGTTTTACCTTCAAGTTAGTAATTTCTCCTATATAAATTTTTTTGCACGGGGTCATGGTCAATGGGTCTTTTGAGCTGTCGTCCCGCTTAAGATCCTTAAGTTTCTTAAGCTCCTTAAGTTACGTGAATATGTATGGGTCTTTTGATTTGTCGTTTTGCTTAAGAAACTTAAGTTACGTGAATATGTATGGGTCTTTTAGGTTGTCGTTTTGCTTAAGTTTCTTAAGTGAGGTGATGTAGGTATGATTAGGATTAAGGATTGGAGAGGGAGAAAGAAGTATGTGAGAAAATTTAGGGCAACTCTAACAAGAAATGGCTTGTATTTCAATACAGCACTAACTAATGCCTTATACGATGAGAACTTTAACTACGCTGAAATATTGGTCTCAGTAGTGAAAGACAGTTACATCATTATTCTAATACTGCATAGAACGAAAGATGAAGATCGTAGAGGAGATCTGTTTCGCATTAAATATGAGCCTCTTAAAGGACGTAAGTATTGTTCAAGAACATACTCAAGAGAACTAATAGATCTCATTTGCGTTAGTGATAAACTTACTTCAGAAAAAGTAATTTACGACGGTAGAATAGTTTGGATAAAACTGTAAGGAGGGTTAACAATGAAAATATACAGATTTTACATACCAGCATTAGATAAATACATTTATTTGAATAGTGAAGAAGCTTTACCTTTTTTCCAAAGAGTAGTAGGTAAAATAGGATGGACTGAATTTTACAAAAGTGCAAGAGATGTATTAAGAAAGCACAGAATTCCAAGAGGTTATCTAAAATACACAATGATGAGAATACTTGTATGCATTGAAAATGAAGAATACGACGAATACGAGATACCTGAAGTAAAAATACCCGTTGAAGAAGTTGAAATTGAGAAAATAAAAGTTGAAAAAGAAATTAAAGAAGTAAAATATTTAAAAGTTAGATGTAGATGGTGGGGTAGAACTGAATACTGTGAAAGGTCAGGACATCACTTAGTAACGGAAGCTCACGTAGTATTTGAATTTACTATACCAGAAACATGCTTTGAAGAGTATAGAAGTGATATAGAGCATGAAATTGACAGAAGACTGTTTGACACTTACATTAGTTTTCTTGAAACGGAATACGTATTAATTTATGAAAGAACCGATAGCGGTATTGAAGAATTGGAAGAAATCGATTCGTTTTACGTTCCGATTGGAACACCGTTGGAATATGACTTAATTACTGCCGATTTTTACGTAGGTAGAAACTGTGCTTTTAGTCCTGAATGGAGAGATGATCTTTCACCAGTATTTGAAAGTTATGTAGATGATGCGTTAGATAGGTTTATTGGATGGTTAGAACATTACTGTGGGGTGAGATGGTGAGGTATTACGACATTTTGTTAGATTTCGATTTTAAACCAGATAGTGTTGATAGATTTATTGACGAATTGGCTTTCAAGATGTGCTTTATTTCAGAGAACTTTGGAATAACGTTTGTTTCGGCAAAGGTAAGAGAAACTGGTAAAGGTATTCACATATATCTTAAAGCACATTCGGTTGACGAATTAAATCCGATAGACATAGTAATTTTACAATTTGCTTTAGGATCTGACTTTAAGAGAGAGTTGTTTAATTACAGAAGAGTTAGAGGATACATAGAGAACAAAAAAGTTCCAAAAGGATGGAATGTGCTTTTCAAAGTTAAGGTAAAGAGAGATAAAGGTAAAGTGATTTACGTTAGTGAAGAAAAGGAGACAGTGTTATCAAAGCAAATAGAGAAAAAGTTAATTAAGAAATACTTAGAAAAGCTTAGAGGTGAATGAAAAATGATAATCGGAAGCAAAATAATATATATATCATACCTAAGTTCAAAAATTTTTATAGAATATGTAGATAAAATAGTTGAGAATCTAAATAGGCTAAAGAGGATATTTATAGACACTGGATTTACTTATGAGAGTGTTCACATCTATATTTTAGTTAAGCACGTTAATGAGATTAAAACATATGTTTCAAAGTTTATAGATACAGTTGAAGGTATATTTGATAAATATAGACCGTTAGCACCTGAAGACGTTGAAGGATTAAAAGAATATGAATATAAAATGGCTGAAGGTTCTATCGCTATAACAAAAGTCGAAGATGTAGAAACATTCATAGATTTTATATATTGGTTCAATAAATCACTAAGGTATGTTGTTTATTCTTTAGCTGACAGATGTCTTGATATTATAGACAGACTTTATTTAATGTATGAAAGAAGAAAAAGAAAGAAAGCTAAAGAAGAAGTGTTTGAAAAAATAAGACTATACGAAGACGATCTTAGAGAATTATACAGATACTTTAGTAAAAAAGATATAGACGTGCAATATATACTATATGATATATATGAAATATATAGATTGAAGGATAAAGTGGTAAGAGAGGTAATTAAGATGAAAGCTTTTGGGTAGTTATGTAGTAAAGTTTAAATATCTATTGCATTAATTAATTTTATGCCAGCAAGGAAAAGAAATAAAAACGATTTAACAAAGCCAAGATACGTCGGTAAGATATTGAGAGTTATGAGAGGAATAATACCAGACCCAGATCTTGCACTGGAGATGGCAAAGACACAGGGAGACATTTGGGAGAGTGGTTCTGCAGAATACTTTAAACTAAGGAAAATAGCTATGGAAGTTATGGACTCTCCAGAACACTTTGTTCCGTCTGTTGAGAGAGCAATGTATTATGCTTGTATTCAAGAGCTTTACAAAGAAGTTTTCGTAAGAGGCAGAGATTTCGATACTGTCAGAGCTTACTTAGTTGATAAGTATCCAAATGTTGACTTCGAAGTCGTAGATGCGATTATGGTGGCACGATTGGGTAGAGAACAATACGCATATCCAAGACCTGTCAGAAGAGCAACTACTTAATTATTATCTTTTATTTTAATTTTTTATAAGTGGTAAAAATGACTGTTAAGACTAAGGAGCAGTTAAGGAAGTATAAGGAATCTACTTTAGCAAAGGTAAAAGGAGCTTTAAGAAATAGTTTATTAGAGTTACATAAAATGGGTATGACAAGTGCGAAAGTTTACTGTGATGAGAAAGGAAATGAAGGCTACTTAGCTATTAGAGTTAGTGATATTGTAAAAGTAATAGGACGTAGATGCACTAAAGCAGTAGAGAAATGTGCAAAGAATTTTACAGTTAAAGTTTATTTGGAAAAGGATGTAGAATTTTCAGATGGTAAAGATGACGTATTGGTAATACTTGTTACAAAGTAAGGTGTTGTCATGTCTTACGACATTTACAAAAGAAACTACGATTTTAATGTAAGAAAAAGGAAGTTAAAGGATGTGTTTTGGGCTATTAGAGTTGTTAAAACATTTGTTGATATTGATAATGCCTTAAAGAAAATTATGACACAACTTGAAGTTGCGGGAGTTGACATTAACAAATTTAATATAAATAATCCATTTGAAATGGTGAGTTTACTTACACAACTGAGGGATGAAGGTGCTGACATTGATTTAGATGAAGTTGAAAATTTGATAGAATCAATGGAAGATTTAACTTTTGAAGATTTGGAAGATGCTATAAGGATTTTAGAAAAATTTACGACACATAGAATGAGATTAGTATCGTTAGCTAAAAGGATGGGCAAAAAAGGTATGTCTAAGTCCGAATTAGATTTTATACTTAATTTCATTGGTTTTGGTGGTTCAAGGAGAAAAGAAAGGAAAGAAGTTGAAGAAATTGGGGAAGATGAAGCAATAGAATTAACGGATGAAGAATTAGAGAAAGTTAAAAGAATTGTAAAAAGGTATCAGAGAGATTCGAGTAATCGGTAAATTTTAAATATCTTTCAGTAATAGCAATTATCGGAGGTGATAACGGTATGGCTACATACACTCTATCGGACGTGCTGAACATGATAATTGGAGCATTTACTGACATAATGGGTCACATAAGCTCAGTAGTTTCTGAGAATGCAGAGAATATCGCTACAATACTTGTAGTTGGTGCAGTGATCGGTGGAGTTGTTGCACTGTTCAGGAGATACGGTGGTGCATTGGTCAGAGGAGTTACGGGATTCTTCAGAGCTTAACGTAGAACACAAAACAATAGCAATAGTTTAAAATATTTAAGATTTATTTTTTAACTTATATAGGTGATATTATGGAAATGGGATGTGTAAAAGTTGGAAAAAAGAAGTATTTAACGAAAGAGGAAGTAGTAATTGTAGCGTTAGCTCAAAGATCTTCAGTACCAGAGAGAATAAAAAATAAAGCAAAGAAAATAATTAAAAGACATAAATTAACGGATGAAGAAATTAAGAAGTGTTACAATTTTTTGTTTGGGGAAGAATGGTAATTCAACTAATATACGATAACTTTTTTAAACTTTGAACTTAGGTAGTAACATGAACGAAAAGAAAGGATGTTTAGGTGGTGATCTTGAAGTAATAGTGTTAGACAAAAACGGTAAGGAAATTCATCGAATGAAAAAACGAATGGACAGCTTTACAAACAAAGCTGCTTGGTTTTTCTTTATATGCACTTTTGGAAGTGATCATGTAACTGGGTGTGGTCATAAAAATACTGACGGTAATACGGATGAATTTGATTGGGCAGACTTAGTAGAAACACACGGTTGTGGTGCGGAAGGAGATGACACAATAGGAATAGTAGTGGGTAGAAGCGACACACCGTTTGATGTAAATGACTACAATTTATACGACAAAATACCACATGGTGATGGCGATAATCAATTACACTATGGAGCAGGAAATCAGGTAGAATTAGGAAATACGTATGCAATATGGGAAAGAACTTTTGACAACAACGGAAGTGTAGATATAACAGTAAAGGAGATAGGTTTTATAGTGGCGTATGAAGCACCAGCAGGCACTTTGCATAAATACCTATTTGCAAGAGATGTAATATCACCAGTAACAGTACCAGCAGGAGGAAGATTGATTGTTAGATATAAATGGGAAGTGCAGTAGTGATCTGATATGAGTTTCTTTGCAGGTGTTGGTGCAGGTATAACACAAGTAATAGGAGCAATACAGGACAGAATTGAAGGAATAGTCTCTACTATCATTAACTTTTTCAGGAACATGGCAAACAACGTTTACGTTTGGTTTCTTAGAACATGGGATTACTTTATGAAAAATCCAAAAGGTATGATCTATTTCTTTGCAAATATATGGGCTTTAATGGTGTAGTAGCATGATACCGTTTCCAGACTTAGATATTTCAGTAAGAGGTAAAATTGCAACAATAAAACTAACAAATGAACAATTAGTTAAAATGTTAAAAAGAGCTTTAAGTGGTCAAAACTTCAATGTGACTAATATAGAAATCTACCCAGATGTTTTTGTTGTAGAAGCTTCACTGAAAGACATAGAAAACAAAATCAAACAAAGAGGTCTTGATGCCGAAATAGATCCAAAAACGATAAAGATTATAATTAAAAGAGAATCACTAATTGAAGGATTTATTAAAGCAACGAAGTTTCCAGAAAAAGGACTAAAAGTAGAAGATAAAAAAGATTACATAATTATTGAAGGTGAAATAACTGGGATACCTAAACAACTATGGTAACTTGGATTGACATACAAACAGCATTACAGGACTTCTGGAATTGGCTTACAGGAGTAGGTGGTGGTCTAACGGATACTTTAGGTGAATTCGGTTCATGGATTTACGGAGGATTACAATGGTTAGGTGAAAGAATTTATGAAGCATGGGTTAATTTCACAAATTGGTTCTATTCAGGACTTCAATGGTTGGGAGATAGACTAAAAGAAGGATATGAAGCATTAGCACAATGGATTTCAGGTGGATTACAATGGATAGGTTCAGGATTATCATGGATTGGACAACAACTATATTCATTTGGACAATGGGTATGGAACGGAATTGTTTGGACTGCAAGGACAGTTGCAAGTGCAATTGAAGGCTTTATCAATTGGATTTGGGAGAAATTAATCGAACTATGGAATACAATTGTCAACTACCTATGTTCATGGATTAGAGGTATCAATGATTTCTTAAACGATTGGATTAAAGCACTAAGACAAAAATTCAAGAATTTAATTTTAGTCAATACATCGTTAATGGGTATATTTAAGAGTTATGATTCAATTGTTGAAGGCAATTGGGGTAGAGGTTTAATAGGTTTATTTGCTTCACCGATAGCGGGAGCAATAGCAAGTGAAATAATTGATGCAGTTATACCGACACCGTCATCTGAAAGAATTATATTCTTCCCAGAATTTGAGATACCGACGTTAACACATGCACCTATTACAATAGAAAAACCAGAAATGCCAACTACACCACCTATAACGGAAATACCGTCAGAACCGATATATCCACCAGCAATAGGTTATCGAGCAATAGTTGAAAAAACCAATATTGTAACGGCAAAATATGAAGTAAGAGTTACAATGAGTAGAACAGCAGAAGCAAGTTGTAGTATATCAACAGAATATGAAGTTGAAGTATCGACGGGATTAACAGTAGAGAAAGCATGTAATGTATCTACATCCTACGAAATTGAGACAGTTACTGGAATAACAATTGAAAAAACTTGCAAAGCAGTGACATCCTACGAAATTGAAGTTACTATAATTGAAGAACTGTTCAACAATGGTGACTTTGAAACGGGAGATCTAACGGGATGGGATATTGAAATAGCTACTGTAACTAATAAAGTATTATCATCTTATGAAATTGAGACAGTTACTGGAATAACAATTGAAAAAACTTGCAAAATGGTAACATCTTACGAAACTGAAATAATTACAGCCGAGTTATTTAACAACGGAGACTTTGAAACAGGAGACTTAACAGGATGGACTGAAATTGTATCTACACTTACCGTAACTAAAGAAAACTATATTAAATCTGAATACAGTATTGAAGTTTCAAGTCCCCCTCCACCCACAGAAATAACTAAAGAATGTAAAGTTAAATCTGAATATAGTGTAGAATTGTCTTAGTATTAGAAAGGTGATGTAGTATGAGTTGGTTAAGTGGATGGAAATACAGGAGAAAAATCACAATTACTGAACAAAGCGGAAATGATTTGACAGATTACCAAGTTCTAATTGAATTAAATGAAAGCAACTTTGATTTTAGTAAGGCTAAGTCAGATGGTAGTGATATTAGATTTACTGATGCTAACGGTAATCTTCTTCCATATTGGATAGAAGAGTGGGATTCTGTTAATAAGAAGGCAAAAGTATGGGTGAAAGTGCCTTCAATTTCAGCTAACGAAATTGTTGAAATTTATATGTATTACGGAAATCCAGATGCAAAAAGTCAAAGTTCGGCAGAGGAAACATTCGATTTCGGTATTGACTTTAAGCACGTATTTATAAGAGACGAAAACAACCCAATTATAACTAATGATGCAAGTTGGAAAAATCTTAGTGTTCACGATCCTAACGTTGTTAGAGATCCAGATACTGGTGAATACCATGTATTTTACATCGGTAGAAATACAAGTTATAATAGGCAAGTAGGTCATGCTAAAATGACTAATATAACAGACATACCTACTGATGATCCTAATAATCCAATACTTCCAAGTGGTGGCTCAACATACGACAAGGAGATACATCATTTTGCAGTATTAAAAGACTTGAATGGTAATGCTATAAAGGTAAACGGATACTATTGGGCATTCTATTGTGGAAAAGGTGACGATGGGAAATATAGAATACTTGTTGCTAAAAATACGAGTTTAGATGGTAATTGGACTCCTGACTATGATAATAGTCCCGTTTTAGAACCTACTGAAGCTTGGGAGAGTTATGGAGTTGGATTAATGGGTTTAGAAGTTTTCTTGGATGATGATGGTAAATATAAAATGTTATACACAGCATACGATGGTAGTCACACACAAATAGGTTTAGCAGAATCCACAGATTTAATAAACTGGACTAAAAATCCAAATAACCCAGTATTACCTGTTGTTCCAGATAGCTGGGAACAGTATGAAGTTGATTATCCTACTTTAGTAGGTAAATATAATGGTAAGTATATTTTAATATACTGTGGAAGAGCAGTAGCAGATGATTATGCTAAAGAAGAAAGAATGGGATTGGCAACATCAACAGATTTAGTAAACTGGGATAGATACGGATTAAATCCAATTGATGAGCCGAGAGGTGGTTGGGAAGCTAAAGCAATATCGGATTTCTCAGCAATAAAGGTTGGAGACAAAGTGTATGTATTTTATGAAGGCGAAGATGGAGAACACATGATAGGAAGAACATGGATCAACTTTAACAGTTTACTTAAAGCACATCTAAATATTAGAAAAATTACAGAAGGATTTGTCGATGTTCAGATTGGTAAAATTATACTTGATGAAAACGATAAGGTGTTTTACAATATTATAAAAGTAGTGGACTCAAGTAAAGCAATTAGAGTAATTGTTGAACCAACTGTTGAAAGTAGTAGAACGGATGTATTACTGTATGCAAGTGATGAATCTGCAACAATAGTATATTCAAGCCTAAGAGATACAGGATACTTTGAGTGGTATGACGGATCGTGGCACAATACTGGAGTTGCTTGGAGTCCAAATACAAAATACACAATGGAATATATATTAAATTTTGCAACAAGCACATACGATTGGTATGTTGATGATACACTTATTGCAACATGCAATTTTGAAGAAAGTGGCAGTAACATTGAGATTCTAAGAACAGATGCAGTATATGGTGCTATATCTAACGTATATGCTATGATAGTTAGAAAGTATGTTGATCCAGAGCCATCTGTTTCAATTGGAGCAGAAGAAATTGGTGAAGAAACAGGAGTAGTAGTAACAAATGAAGATGCATATCATGGTTCATACAGTTGTAAATTTACAGTTGTAGCATACGAAACTGAAGGTGAAAAATATATAGGTATCAAGCAATCTCAAGATCTTACAGGATGGAATAAAATTAAATTTGCACTAAAAATAACAGAACTTACAGGTAGCTGTGCTTTTGAGGTATGGTGTGATGATACTAAATTAACTGAATATACAACAACTCAGGATTGGAATGAAAAAGAAGTAGATGTATCAACAATAGACGGAACACACGAAATTAAGTTCATTGCAAGAGCAAAAGATGTGGCAGAATATAGAAAAATGATAGCATACTTAGATTACGTAAGAAAGGTGTCGTAAATATGAAAATCAACATTATAACTTGTATTGGTTCTTTCGGATCATTACCTTATGTGTCATCAATATTTAAAGACATACTAAACAAAAACGTTACAATATCAAATAAATACGAACCAGACTGTCTAAATATTTTAATAGATGAAGCAATTACATCAGCAATTTACAACAGAAAAGCAGACATTTATTGGGTAGATACACCAATTTACACAACAAAACAACTATTACAAAGATACAGACTCAAACAAATAGAAAATAACTTACCCAACTTATACAAAAAATGTTATACAACATCACAAATAAATCAAGAAATACTGAGAGATTTAGGATTTAATGTAGAAGACACAATAATACCAAGACCGATAAACCCAGAATTCTTTAAACACGAAGTAAATTACAACAACACAGATTACGATATAATATCAATAGGTTATTACGATTGTTATGATAGAAAGAACTTTAGATTACAATTTAAAGCAATATCGCAACTAAAACTAAATTGGTGTCTAATTAGCAACTATAAACCACCAATTAAAATCTACAAACAACATTACAGATTTGGTAGTATCAATGATACAACTAAAATAAAGCTATTTACGAAATCTAAATTCTTACTATGGACTTCATTTTTTGAAGGATTCGGTATGCCAGTATTAGAAGCAATGTCAGTAGGATGTATCCCAATTTACACAGATGTTCCAGCACATAATGAATTTGCAATAGGAATAAAAATACCAGTATTAACCAAATACAAAACTTACTATTACGGATTTTGGGCTTACAAATACAAAATAGATCTAAACAACATAATACAATCAATAGAACAAGCATTAAATCTAACAAAAGAAGAATATCAAAACTTATCAGAACAATGTAAAGAAAAAGCATTACAAATATACAACAACTTTATAGACAAACTAAACTTACTATTAGAGGTATGATAACATGAGAAACGACATAATAGAAGAACTAAAGAAAATAATAGAAGACGACGACTGTTCAAGAAATGAAAGAATATTAGCACTATGCTTAATGGACATCTATACAGATATTAAATTTCTCAGAAAAATCAATTACATCCAAATCACACTAATATCATCAATAATAATGGCTTTAGTTATTTTAGCAACATCAATTTAGCAAACTTTAAATATCTTTAGCAAAAAAGAAAGAACATGAACGGAGAGTTTGAAGAACTAAAAAGAGAAATTATAACTGAAGTTGAAGGAACGATTGGAGAATATAAAGCAACAGGTGACAAAAGACTACTATACGAACTTTTAGATTTCATAAACTGGCTAAGTGATTATATAGATAGCACGTTAAAAATACTAAAAGCTGAAGGATTACCAATAGTTGAAGAAAAATTACCTACACCTACTGTCACAACTAAACCAATTACAATAAGAATACCTAAAATCAAAGTAAAAATACCAAAAAGAGCAGAAGTAATAGAAGAAGTAACGAAAGAAACAAAAGAAACAGAAACAGAAGAAACAGAAGAATTAGAAGTAGAAACAGAAGAATACAGATAATACT
>Ga0190367_1000702_pt1 | contig 22534 bp, 45 predicted proteins | sample 4872181011_MG_FD_171838 | JGI IMG/M metagenome (GOLD analysis project Ga0190367, IMG submission 171838) | Hydrothermal vent microbial mat bacterial communities from Southern Trench, Guaymas Basin, Mexico - 4872-18-10-11_MG | ecosystem: Environmental > Aquatic > Marine > Hydrothermal vents >...
TAAATATCATAAAAGTCATTACCTAACTTAAAAAATTTAATGTATTTCAATAACAACGGAAAAAATAGTCTATATATTGCATAAATAAGAACTCACGTATGCAAACAGATCTATTATAGAATTATTACCATCTTCAACAACAAAATTACTATAATTAAGCACGTTTCTTTTAGTTTTTAGTGGTCAGTCAAATGATAGACCTTCATTTTCTGAAGGTCAGATATTTATATATCATAAAAATAAAATATTTTTTGATGGTTGTTAGTAGGAGATGGCTTGAATTTCGTAGTATTAAGAAGGTTGTTAATTATCTGCTTGCTAAGAATGGTGGATATGAATATCTTAGTGAGAAGTCTATTCTAACAAGTTTTGTGGAGCCAGTATATTATTTCTGTAAGTTCTTGGGTTATTCAAATCCTGATGATCTTATTAAGGATATTAAAGATGGTAAAATTAATGTTGAAGATGCTATAGCTGATTGGCGTCTATATCTTGTTGAGAGGGGTCGTGCACCGTCTTCAGTAAGGAGATATAATAATGGGTTGAAGAGATGGCTTGAGGTTAATCGTGTTCAAGTAGATTGGGATGATATAAATATATCTGTACCACTGCCTAAGCGTAGGGATGTTGTCGAAGATCGTATCCCTACAAGAGATGAGTTACGTAGATTAGTTAATATAGCTAATATGCGTATGAAGGCTTTGATTGAAGTAGCTGTTTCAAGTGGATTGCGTATAGGGGCTATCATTAACCTTAAGTTAGATGATGTTGATTTTAAGAGAGATCCCACCATAGCTGTAATAAGAGTGAGACCTGAGATATCAAAAAATAAAGTAGGGTATTATAGCTTGATTAGTAGCGAAGCTAGGGAAGTCCTATTAAAATATTTAAAGAGTAGGTCTGTAGAAAGTATCTGGCTTTTCCCATCCTATAAGGATCCTAGTAAGCCTATGCCATATAATGCTGTAAACCTGGCATGGTCTAGGCTATTGAAGAAGGCTGGATTAGATGAAAAGAGTCGTAAAGGAGGTTTCTATAAGTTGCATATTCATACATTAAGAAAATACTTCAGGACAATGCTTGAAGGCTACCTAACTAAAAGTGAGATAATGAGGCTTATGGGCCACCTTAGAAAAGAGTATCTCGACGGCTCATATTTCAAGCCGATTGAAGATGAGCTTATCACTAAATATAAGAATGCCATGCATAGGCTCATGATCTTAACTGAGGCGGATATAGAAGATATCAGGAAGAAGACTCTGCTTGACATGGCAAAATTATTAGGATTTGAAGATGAGAAGATAAAGAAGATTGAGTTACTCTTACAAAAGAAAACAGTAGATGAGGTTTTAGAGGATCTCAGGAGGCTTAAAGAATTATGAATCAGAAGCTTAAGAAATATACGTTGTTTGCAGACGACTATACAGATGCAATATATATGCTTAGAAGGTTGAGAAAAAGGAAGGTTAAGCTAGATGCTGTGATAGTATTAGTTTCAGTAGATCATTGGAATAAGGTTAAAGATTTTCTAAATAAAAATAAGGATGAATTTAGGCGCCCTATGGTTGTAGTTATAAATGTATAGCTATTTGTAGATCCATTTTACATGAATATATAAAAAGTAGGTATAGTCACCACGCTTGGTTTTCATTATCTACATAAATTATATTTCTAAATTGAAATGAGATCTAAAATTTTAGTTATTCCTATAGTCCTTGTTTTTGTAGCTGCTTTTCTAGGCCCTGTTTTCAGTGCTCATGCTATCACAGTTCAATATCAGACTTTAGCTAGCTTTGATTTCCTCAGTGCCGATGAGATTAGCAACTTTATCAATACAACTTTAACTGGTGAAACATGGAATAGCTGGAACACTACATTATATGGCCAGGTCTCTTATACGGTTGCAGATGGTAAGCTTAATATAACGAGTACTTCAGGGTCCTCGGGGTCTAAAGAGGGTCTTTTATTATATGATATTGTATGGACTGGGTATATTGATGTTGTTTTGGATCAGGGTATAATCGCTATCTTGGATCCTGCTAATGCGACTGCTGTACAGACTGGATATGAGATTATTAAGGATTCATCTGGAATTAATGTATATCTTGTTAATGGTACTTCAAAGACCGTCGTATCTTCATTAAGTACTACTGCAACTGAGATTCTAGTAAGCGTATTAGATGGCCAGCTCCAAGTGAAATTAGCTGATGGGACAGAGATATATACTGGAGCTATGGAGGAGGCTGTATTTGCATTAGGTGCTCCTGCGGGTGGCTCAGGGATTTTCGATAAGGTTGTGTTATATGGGACTCTATTGGCTGGGACTGTAGAGATCGATCTAGGCAGCTATACACTTACACCTACCGCCAGGGTTGCTGCAGTTAAATATGATGTGTCAAAATATACTGAGATCGATTCTGCAAAGCTTATTGTAAAGATTACTCCTAAGAATCCTAATTATGCTAGATTCTATATAATTGATGATAAGGATCCAGGTACTGGAGGATGGTGGCATGATAGCAGTATTACATCTAATGCATTGAGGTTCGGTATTGTAACTATATTGGGAGCTACTGTTAAGGTTGATGTGCTTGATGTAGTTAAGGCTAATCCATCGGGTACATTCTATATAGGTGTAAGTGTATTTGATGAGCATAACCAGGGTGAATCATGGACTATAAACGTTAAACTAGTTCTAGATGCATCTGTAGAAAGTGAATCTACAACTACTGAACAAGCATCTAATAACGGGTGGCTAGATTCTTTAAAGGATAAATGGAGTGGATTAAGTGACACGACTAAATACCTTCTTCTAGGCGTAGGTATAGTGATTATTTTAATAATTGTATTTACCTTGGGAGTTGGGAAGAAGGGAGGTATTGCTCCACTCCTAGCAATATTTATAGTGCTTTTAATACTAGGTGGAATAGCTGCAGCTCTCTTGGCCTGGCTACATCCAGAATATTTGACTGCATTGGCATTCGGCTTGGGTGCAATCGCATTAATAGCCTTATTCATGCTCTTCATGTCAGGCAAGAACATTCCTAATCCGTTGAAAAAGTAGGAGGTGACCCCATGCGAAGGCCTCTCTTATTCACCCCCCTACTCCTTTTTATAATTAATGTAATTGGATTAGCTTATGCATATGAAGCCAGTCCAACAGGCTACTATCTCCCACAGGGTTATAAGGTGTCTGCACAGATTACAGTGCCTGAAGCTCCATATTGGCCAGGTGAAAACACAGGCGATATTGTAGGATTGGGATGTAGTGAATATAAAATTTTAGTGGTTGGATACGGCTCTAGAGACATAGGTTTCCAGGTTCATACTGGTATTAAAGTAATTAAGGTATCAGTAGGTGAATATTGGAATAGTCAGAAGGTTGTAGCAAATGTCAACATGGGTGTTGAGAAGGGTGAATATACTATCTATATCGTCTATGGCTCAGACGGCTATATTAAAATTAGTTATAGTGCTGGTGGAACTGATGTAAAGCCTCAGGCCATCTATAGTTTTAAAGCAGATATAGATAAATATACGATATTAAGTCAAGGTTCACAAGTCAATAAACCTGAGCAAATATTATCTAGTGGTGATTCCAACGTAGGAGAAGGCTATAACCCTCTTTCAGAGAATGTAGTTATCTACCTTGCTTTAGGTGCTGGTGTGATTCTGATTCTATCTATAGTTGTTATCTTGGTTAGGAGGTGATGCTATGCGTGGTAATCAGGTTGCATTAATAATTGTTGTGCTTATACTTGGCATGGGTGTTGTAGGAACATACTTCATCTACCGCAGCATAACAACAGTAAAGTTGCTACCATGGCTCTCAGAGGAGATAGGGAATAAACCAGTTTTAACCATGGCTACACTCGATATCCAGCCTGGCCAAGTATATCAAGTGGTAGGAGATAAACAGGGGTGGCAAATAACTAAGAAAGATACGAAACTATATGAAAAACTAATGTTAAGCAAGGTAGATATTAATGTCGGCGACGTTATTATTCCACATATATTTGATTACTACAGTGATACTGATCAAAATATAATGTTTGATTTACCAGATAAATCTATTGATAAGGTATATATAGCAGGATACGGCAAGGGGATTTTTGTCTCTGGAACCAGACCAACTTATGTTCGTGCATCTTTATCTAGCGGTTATGTAAGAATATATCTATGGTCAGGTGATGCCCCATATGCTGCATTTCAAGCAAATAATGGTACTGCAGGTGACACTCTAGGGTTATTCCCCAATATAGACGCTAGAGAATGGCATGAGTTTGCAGCTCTTTTCGACTTACCTCACTCTAAAGTTATAGGCTATATTGACGGAGCAGAAAGTAGTACTGGTAATTTAACAGCTAAGTACGACCTTACAGTTGCGTCAGTCGTATATAAGAGTTACAAGGGTTGGATGGCGTATGGGTATGTAGCTAAAAATGTTCCAAGTGAGGGTGCTGGGGCTCATATATTGCAGTCGGAGATGCTCAGTCTATTTGAACCAACAGCGTATAATGGTACGTATTACATAGATATAATTTCTAAGGTAACTGCATCAGGTGAAGGCATAAGAATCCCTACTGAAAATCCTTTCTTATGGCTAGTAAAATCATTAGAGAATGACAATAAACTTCATTTTAAATGGTTTCTAACTGGTACAATAATTAAAATCAAGGATTCAAGTGGTAATATAATTAGAGAATTTACTATTGATGGAACACCTGCAAATAGCGACGATCAAATTGAGGATTATGCTGTTGCTTTGGATATTACCGCAGTATCTAGTGCTACCGTTGAGGCTTATGTTCCAAGCTTTAAGGTTAGAGTATATGCACCATATGGGTCTATAGTTCAGATTGTTGATAACGAAGGTAATATTGTTGGGGAAGGGAAATGTACTGGAGAATATGTAGATATAATGTTAAGTAAAGAGGTAGATAATGGTCAGATATTGATATTAGCTGATACCAAATTAAGTAAAGAGTTAGACGTATCCACAAGCTTGAACGGAAATAATTTGATTGTTAATGTATTTGACGATGGATCTCCAGTGCCTGATATGCTTGTTAGGGTAGCTGATTCTGCGGGAGTAGTTGTAGCAAGTGGATTAACGGATCAATCTGGCCAGGTAGAGTTTGAGTTAAATACTCCATTACCTGAAGCAACTATTGAAGTCTCTGGAATATGGCAATATAAGCTTGTCTATCAGACAGAGACTATACAGCTGAGTAATAATGTGAATGTAGGTAACTCAGGCGGATCTGAGCAGACTAGATTATTGCTGTTGGGCCTAGGTATAATCGCGATGATCGCTGCAATAATAGTCTTCAGTACAAAGGGAATTAAGGTGAGGACATAATATGCGTATAGACGTCTTGATACCTATTGCAGCCTCTATCCCCCTCGGCCTATTTTTTTATATTATATTTACTAGGAATATCAAGGCTCATTTAAGGTCTTGGATTGATAGGATTAGCTTCTTCTTCTGGCCATATGGTCCGTTTAGAATGTTGGTTATCCAGGAATTAGATGGAGAGTATCAGTTATTATATAATTATGATTATGAGGAGATTCAGTCTGAGGATAAGACCTTAATAAAGACTGTCTATGGAGATCAATATGTTACGGAGACCCCTCCTAGTCAAGCTAATATAGCTACAAGTTTATTTGAGGCGAGAGGCCCACCAAACTATTATTCTCCATTTGCAGTTGCATGGAGATGGATTGTAGCTGCCTCGATAATGGTCTATATATTGTATTATGCACTGGTTATAAGCATAGTACCTGCTATAGAAATTGCAGAAGTTCAAGTTGGTCTTGAAACATTGCAGATCGCCAGGGTTAGACCTATAGATCCATGGGAAGTTACTTTAACATTAACGGCATTCTTCGTCGCCATAACATGGCTCATAGTCAATATCCAGAGAATGAATGACCGTTCAATAATGTATAGCTGGTACCATGCAAAAGGAATTAACCCGCCGCATATCTCTATAGTTCCAAGCCCTACAATCTCAAGTATAGGCCTGCTTGAATATCTCAAGCAACTTGGCCGTAAGATTAATATAGTTGTTCCAAATGAATCTGCAGAGATAATTAATAAGGCGATTAAACAAGTTGAGGAAAAGACGGGATCTAAATCACTGGCAGCTGTTATACTAGCTAAACTGGCTTTAGCAAAGACCTGGAGAGAGAGTCTAGCCAAGGTGCTGCGTGAAGAGTTCAGCATATTCAAAGCTGGAGAAACTTCAGCAGCAGTTAGATTGAATGTTGAATCTATTACGAAAAGAACTATTCCGATTATGATCCTGATATTTATAGTAGGCCTCGTAATCGGATATGGATTAGGTAATGTAATTGGAATTGGAGTAGGTCCAGCTCCAGGTAATCAGACTTTTCCAGCTATGCCAGAAGGTAATTATACGCAGCCATATCCAGGGAATCAGACTAGTCCACCTATACAGCCTCCTCCGATGCCTCAACCTCCTACTGGGGTGATTGGAATTGGTTGAGGCTATATTACTGGCTTTAATGCTTCTCAGTATGGTTATAGTATTGATCACTGCATGGAGATGGTTTGGATCTCTACGCACTGCATTCATAGTAATGCTTATAATTGGTAAGGTCTGGGCTGGAATCCTTTGGGCCTTCGGCTATGATAGACCATTATATCAAATTATGATATATAATAAACTTAAGCATGTTACAATTACATACACGGTATCAGCATGTCAATTCATATTCCTAAGTTTCCTAGCTACTTTATTAGTTACTTTAAGCTGGCCTTATATCGAGCCTTATCTCCCTGAGCCTATACGTAGGATGGAGGTGATCCGTAGATAATGTTTGATGTCAAACCGCCTAGACCATCCCTTGAAGGGGGTGGGGGCAGGGGTGGCATATATGTTTGATATATTTAAAATATTTTTTGATGTAGGCTTTGTGATACTTACCTGGGTATCAATATTATTCATTGTTGTAGCTATTTACAGGTTACTATCTAGCCCAGATGTTGATAAGATTAAAAAAGAGTATGAAGAAAGGATTAAAAATCTTAAGGACCAAGTTAAGGAACTTCAAGATACGATTAAGCTAAGGGAGCAACAACATAAAGAAGAGTTGAAGAGTTATTTGAGATCTAGTAAAATGGTTATTGGATTGAAAAATGCATTGGACCATGGGGTTGTTAAGGTTAAATGCCCAATCCACGATGAAGATGTAGAGATCCTGGCTGACGGAACAATAATCTGTAGGAAGGGCCATAGGATCTGGCCGCGTGAAGAGGAGAAGATCCCTAATATACCTATTGTCGAGGAGGAGGAGGGATGAAGAGACTGGCCCTGTTAATCCTATTAATATTAATAGGATTAGCTGGATCTGCATACGCCCAGACAGAGTTATATAGCTCTAGCTGGGATAAGGGCGTCCTAGTAGTCTTATATGGAGATCAGTATGGGACTGGATGGTTCGTAGCTAGAAATTACGTAGTTACAGCTGGCCACGTCGTAAACTATCAAACAAATTCTAAAGTCACATTAATTAAGGGAGATTATTCTGGAGTAGGATATGTCGTATATAGTGACTCGTTATATGATATAGCAATTATAAAAGTCGAGAAACCTCCATCGGAAATCTATATCTTTAGCTTAGCTGCTAAAGACCCTGAAAAGGGCCAGCAGATCTATGTCCTAGGCTATCCCTTTGAATTATATAAGTTAATTGGCGACCTTGCTAAGATGAGTATGAATCCACGTGTTTCAATGGGTGTTGCAGCCTGGGTTGATACCGATAAAAGGCTTTTTGAGATCTCTGCAGCTGTAGATAGTGGAAACTCAGGCGGGCCAATTACAGATGCATTTGGAAATGTAATAGGCTTGGTAAGCTTTGCATTAGAGGGTAAGGCTGCGACACTATATTACGGCACTAGTGTATCAGCTATTAAAGAGGCTTTAGCTAAGAATGGAGTAAGCTATAAAATAGGATTATCCTCTGCATTAGGAGGCGTAACCCAGAATAATACTTCAAGTCAGATCATAGCAGCTGTATTAGGTGGAGCAGCATCTGCACTCGTAAGTACTGTAATAATCCTATCTGTAAGAAGGAAAAGATGAACCCGCCTAGACTGGCCATATCGGCCAGGGGCAGGGGTGGGATATATGCCTGTATATCAAGGTAGAAACTCATGTTTAGCTAAGAAGGAGGGTAAATATATTAGGAGGATTGAACATCCAGGTGTAGACACGATTCAGGAGGCTGTAGCCCTTGCATATGCAGTCTTGAGAGACTATAGACGTGGATATACCTACGATGCAGATAATAACTGCCGCAAGATTAAGATGACTAGTGAGTTATTCAAGAAGAGAGTCAGATATATCTATACACTTGCTAAGAAGCATGGAGCAAGTAAAAGAGAGCTGAAGATTATAGATAGGCTAGTCGATTACGTGATTAAACATAGGAGGCTCCCTAAGACGGTAGATGGAAGATCTACTAAGGCTATGGTTAAGAAGATGATCGCCAGGAGGTAGCTAGATGTCTGAAAACCTATTCTATAAACTTGGAAAAGGATCTTTAAAAGAGGCTAAGGAGACTCTAAAGAAACTCTTGAAGGACCTAGGTGAGGTAGGAGTATATCTTGATAGTGAGAGAGGCCTTGAACAAGCATATCGTGAACTCCTTATAATAAATAATATAAGGTTTCTCGAGGAGCAGGAGGAGGAACCTGGATCTATACGGCTAGATTTCTTTAGAGCCTATATCAGATCCAGGAATAAGCTTGTAGTCTCAGATGAGGAGATCAGCGAATATAAGGAGGAGTTGTTATGAGTAGCCATATTGAGTATAAGATTAGGTATAGAGATAAAGTCTATGGCTATTCACTGGGTGCATTTATAATAGATGTTGCTAAGCTCCTTGGGTCAATCTATAGTGGTTTATCTAATCATGAGTATCAGTCTAGAATTAAGAAGGCTAGATCTATGATGCAGGCCTTGATAGTTTCGATACCTACTGAGATCCTGGGTAGGGATATTGATCTAAGGGAGATTGAGGAGATGGATCGCATGGAATTGCTTAACCTACTACATAGTATTACTGATTCTCTGGATCGTAAGGGATTGTTGATTCGTAAGAAGGTTAGGAAGGTGGTTGCAGATGAAGAAATCTTATCTTAAGCAACTATTGATTCACGATATTATAGACATTATTCCATATGTAATAGATGAATTTGGAAGGAAACTTGGAGTTAGGGATCTAGATCATTTTGAAGAGCTCTTAGAGAGTATATTTAGGATTAAGGCTAGACGTAGAAAATATCTCCTAACAGGTTTAATGAAGAGTAATATAATGTATGATGAGGGATTAAGCATAATCATAAAGGGTAGGAAGGGAGTAGGTAAAAGTACTTATGCAATCAAGACTGCTGTACAGTTCTTCATGGAGAATGATTTTGACCCTGGAGATGCGTATTTCGAGGTTCTGAAGAGGATTATTCATACTCCACATGAATTTAGATTAGGTATAAATAGATATAATGACCTGCTTATCTGGGATGATGCGGGTGTATGGCTTTCAACATATTTCTGGTATGACCCTGATATGCGGCCCTATCTAATATGGTTCCTAAACTGGTATGATACATCACGTACTACGGTACATAATCTGATATTCACTACATTAACCCCTAAGAAGCTTCCGCCTAGAGTTAGGGAAGATGTCGAGGCTATACATGCTAGGGTTAGACGTGTAGGATCTAAATACATTGATAATAGGTTATTTAAAGTATCTTCAGCCCATCTAGTATCGATTGATGAAAGCGATTATTCACTGAGGATACTCCGCCAGGATATAGGGGAGGATCAGTATGTAGTCTATCTTCCAGAGCCATTTTATAAAGTATATTCAGTAATAAGAAAGAGTTACGATGTCCTCGCAGAGCAGAAGCTCAACATGATCCTAATTGAAAAAGGATTGATTCCAGAAGACTTAGGTTCTAACATACCTGCAAGATATAAATATGGTGATGACGATGGAGACTAGCCAATTAACCTCAGCAAAGATCAACCTCCTCCAGGCCAGGAACGAGCTACTAACATACTACTATGGGACTCTAGATGAGAGAATAGACTATGTCATATCTCAAATCGAAAAATGCCTAGAAATCCTAGATAATCTTAACTCTAAGAGGATGAGAGTATGAAAAATATATTTAAACGCTGGGCAAGTTCGGGGGTCTATCCCCTTATGGCTGATAAAATTTTATGCTTAATGATATTTAAATATACCCTCTTCAAACGGTCTCGAAAGTTCTGGATAATTCATAATATAATACCAATAAGCTTCGTGGTATTAATAGTACTTATAAGCTTTCTTACTGGTATTGTTCTTTGGTTATACTGTTAAGGGGGGTTCATGGTATGGGTGAAGTTAGAGTTGGAGAAGATGACCGAGTCCCTCTGGATAGTTCGGTATGGGCTTTAGTAGTGTATCTGGATAAGGGAGAGTTAAAGTATAAATACGTGAAAAGTCTAGCTAAGCAGAATATCCCTGATCTAGCAGAGGTTCTTTGTGAGGTTATCCTGAAAAAAATACCTTATCTGGTCTTTATTATATGGCACGGGAAATATCGTACAGATCTTTTCCTGGTAGATAGTGAGAAACTATTGAATAGATTAAAGGAAGTATATGATCTTAAAAAACATTTTATAGATAAAATAAGGATGTATGAAAAACTGAAGAATGATCTAATGAAATATAGTGTTAATGAGGTTGATCTTGATTTAGATAGGGAAATTGAAAAATTAAGATCCTTCCTAGGTGTTTTATATGGATAAAGCAGTTATATATGCTCGTGTAAGTGTTAGGGGAGAGGATCTAAATAATCAGGTTGAAAATATTAAGGCTTGGGCTGCTCAAAATGGTTATGAAATAGTTGGTGTATTTCCAGATTATGCCGTAACTGGTGTTTCAGATCCGTTTCAACGGAGAGAATTTAGCAATATGATCAGCTTCTGTAAAAACAATAATATAAGAAGTATATTGGTATGGGATCTAGCTAGGTTCGGCAGGTCATTACCCGAGGCTGTAGAAGCTTTAAGGAAGTTGCTGGACCAGGGCTATACTGTTATATTCACGAGGTATAATCTTAAGGCTGATTTAAATGATATTGCTGGTAAGGTGATGATCTATACACTTCTTATGGCTGCCGAGTTAGAGCGTGATTTTATGCGGATCCGTATGGAGGCTGCTAAAAAGGCAGGTAAGTTATGTCATAGGCCGCCGACTCCGATACCAGTAGATGAAGTTAAAAAACTACTTAAAAAGAGGTGGACCCTTAAACAGATCCATGCATATCTCCTAGGCCAGGGAAAGCTAAAATACCGTGAGAAAGGCGTAGAAAAACAGTTATCATATAAACAATTTGTATATAGGCTAAATACATTAGGAATTAGGAGGAGAGAGTAATGACTCCTAGAGATAGATATGAGATTCTAAGAAATAAATTGAATTTAAATCTTCCTCCTGGAAAGCATACAATTAATATTAAATGTGAACTATGCTCAAAATCTCTATATGTTGACGTTAAGGTATATAGGACAGGAAATGGCCAGACGTTAAGGGGATCTGTAGTTATTCACCATATAGATGGGGATCGAGACAATAATGATGTAAATAACATAATGTTACTATGTGAAACTTGTCATAGGATGCTACATGAACTAGGTGTAATACAGAGATGGCTAGATCGGATAGGGAAGAAAATCGACGAACTTCCAGACTGCAGAAACTTAAAACCACTAGCAAAGCGATACGGATGGTGGTGATTGCATCAATTACGCGCATCTTTAATATTTTTAATTCATTTTTTTTATTTTTGGGTGATGCGATTAAACAAATTTTATCTTGCTATAGCCTTGTTTATAATGATACTTGGTCTATTTGGTTATAATGTCGTATATGATGTTCCAGCTTATAATAGCGCTGAAAAATTTTATCATAATTTTCAAAATGATATATTCACTGTAGTACAAGCAGGGGAAGAAAGTACCTATGACGTATCCGTGCCTGCATCAATTAGTGACATTCGGGTCGTAAATAAGACTATTATCATTGTTAGTTATAATGCAGGTTTATTAAAAAGTGGGAATTTCCAACCTATCAATTTAAAGGAGTATGGTGTAATAAATATAGAAATCAGAGGTTATACTGGTCCTGGTGATTATGATCTACGTATTGCCTTCTTTAGAAATGGTAAGTTACTCATTGAATTTACTAAAAGATAAGTCTCTTCTTTCTAAATCCTATTGCAACTATAATCGCGATAAGTAACATTGATAAAGCTTGTAATACTCGATCCACTATTTCTCGATAAGGTTCAGAGATAATTGATGTAATGTCTCTAAAGGCTATCTCTAACACGGATAGAAATATAATTGCTACTATTATTAGAAAGAATATTACCATATTTTCCGATAGATTCTCTATGATATTCATCTTCAATCTATTTGTAACTTCACATTATATTTACGATTTTTTATTAATATAAATTTATGAGACTAAATATCGATATACTTGGGGTTATTCATCTTTTTTTAGTGGGATATGTTACAGTGATGTTCATAAAGACAATGCTAATATGGTTTACAGCATCTATTGGTATGGAATTTATCGTTGCCGAAAGCCCATATGGTAAGATTTATCTTGTAAGTCTCGTACTTGACATCGTTAGTCTAGAGTTAATTATGGTGATCCTTGCTTTGATAATATATTATGAGATAAAATCTATTAAAAATAAACTAGATAGAGGAATCATTGATTTAGATCATAAAGTGGATGAAACAAAAAAGGAAACCATCCGTATCTTGATGAGCATAGATCTCCATAAATATTTGCAATAAATAGCATTTTGAAAATAAAGAAATATCTCAGTAATGTAGTTCCTTAAATATCTTTAAAATCTAAGAAATAAAATGGAGAGATGGATAGAGAGAGTTATAGACGTGGATGGGAGGACTGTCTAGACGTACTATACTATAAATTCCATAAGGCAGGGATCCAGGATAAGAAAATATATGAAATAATAAAGGAGATCCAAGCAGCGGTCAAAGAAGATAAGATAAATCGATTAATGGATGAACTAGGGTTAGTCTAGGTTTTTTCCTAATTAATTACGTGTACATCGAGCTTGGTGGTGGTGTTTCCTCTCTTAATTCAGATGAAATTGAGACAAATAAGGTGCGTAAATAATTAAATGACAATACAAGCAAATTTATAACCTCTTGTATTGCAGCATCGAGATCAGCGATAGAGAAGTATCTTTCAAACGGGAATATTCTCCTTGTTATTTCATATTGCTTCAATTCCTTTATATCCGACTCCATGTTGTAAATAAAGCGGAATGCTGTATGTGGCGAGGTGAGAATTTGTATTAAGTTAAATTCAAACTTACTCTTTGCTATAGAGTTTTTATAAATCTCTTTTAATATGTTCTGCATCTCCTCTTCGAAACTGACTAATACGCTTATAATCATATAGTTATTGTGAGGCGATTTTTTGGGTGAACAATACTTACAGCGAAGTTTCCGTGTTTCACCTGAAGTATCCATTGATCCTCCTGTTCTAATTCGCTAATTATCTCTCTGCCACTTAATGTAACTAACTCCTTAATTCTATTTCTTATTTCATCTATTCCTCTCATCATCTCCCTTTACCATTTTGCTAATCTCATCAATATCTCTAACTATATTAGAGATAGAGTTGAGCCTCTCTAAAACATCTTTTATATTTATCTTTCTATCCTTTTCAATACGTAAAACATTAACATAAAACACTTTTCTTCTCATGACCATAAAGTATGCTTATACTTCATTTTATATAAAATTATAGTTATATTCACCCTTCTTTCCTCCCAAATCTCCTACTAAACTCTCTCAAATTAAAATATTCATTCGCAAATCTAGCTATGATGACTGAGATCGATGCATTAAGTACCAAGAGGAAAATATTGATTAAAAAAATTTATATCAATTCCATAATCCATATTATTCTCCCTCTAGGATCTCTATCAATTGTTTTAGTATTTCCGCTGCTCTCCTACCCTTAGGAGTCAACCTATAAATACTAACATTATTAGGACCATGATCCTTAGTAATCAAATTAAGGAATTGCAATTCCTTTAAAGCAGATGATAAGGATCCATATCCTATTTTGAATCTCATAGCCATATCTCTAAATCCGATTACTTCTCCGCCGTTATCCAATATATATACTAGAATCTTGATGTGTTTCGGTGTTATATAATTTATACTGCTCAACTACTCACCAATAGAGCAATACTTAAAATAAGTTATTATTTAGTGATATGGTATTTCTGAGATGCGAAATACTTAAATACCAAAACATACTATAATAGTATTAAGGTGTTTCTAAAATGAGTAATACCGAAACTGTTTTTATTTCTAAGGTGATTGAGAGTAATAGGATTACGATTCCTAAGCATATTGCAGAGCTGCTGAAGCTTTCTAAAGGAGACTTTGTTGCGGTCAAGATTATCAAGGTAATTAAAAAGCAGGAGGTGGTTTCTAGTGCCTGAGGCCGTTGTCGATCGTGTTGAGTATGTTCCTCATCGCTGGTTTAAAGTTTATTTAAAGGGTTTTGAGAGGCCTATCATGGTTCATTGGAATTGGTTTGTCAGTCATGGCCGTGTGTATGAGTATGGAGGTATTTATTAACATTATTGCAAAGAATCCTCCTTCTATATTGTTTGTAATAGCGTTCTTATCTATATTGATTGGCGATGCTATGGATGCTCCTGATCTAATTAGTTTCGGATGGTATTGTCTATATTTAGGTGTTATACTTCAAGTTCTATGGATTCTCTATAAATGGTTCACTCACAAATAGCTATCTTATAAAAAGGTAGATAAATTAATAAACGTATGTCAGATCAAAAGTTACTGTTACTCCGAAGAACCAGGACGGGTTTCTGAAGTATATGTCTACTCTTCCAGGTAGTATAGGGATTATAATCTGTCCTGATGTTCGTCCCCATGACATACGGTATTTATGTCCTTGGAAGCTTCCAACTACTGTTATTGTAATGTTTCCAGTAGCTGAAAACGATAGAATGAGATACCCTGCACGGCCAGGATAAACCGTGTATGATATATATGATGCAGGTGATAAATTAAATGTCTCATCATCGTACATAACGTCATGAACCTCTAGATTAATCACTTTATTCATAGTATTAATTTGATTCTCTAAATCTCTAACCCTCCCTTCCAAGTATGATTTATCGCTCTGTAGCTGGTTAACAGTCGCCTGGAGACTCGATATCTTATTCTGAAGATCTGTCTTTTCAGCATTTAAGCTAGCGATCTTATTCTTTAGATCTGAATTAACTTTTCTCAGCTGTACAGCTTGCATATAGAAATATCCTGCAAAACCCGCTAATACAATAGTTAAAATAATTAAAACAATAGTAGCAGTAGCAATACCTCTATAGCCATTCATAGAAAAAATATAGTGATAATGAAAAATAAAATATTACTTTCACTAAATTGAGTCTCTCTTAAAAAATGGGGGTTTTTATAAATAATTATAATAAGGAATATAATGGAGATGCATAGGGAGGATTATAGACGTGGATGGGAAGACTGTCTTGATCTAATATCATATGAATTACGTAGGAGAGGTTTACTTACCGACAAGATAAAAAATATTTTAGATAGAATATATGCTGCTGTTAAAGAGGATAAAATAGATCGTCTAAAATATGAACTGGGGCTTTAATCCCATAATCTCAAGTATATTCAGAATCAATTTTGCAACCTCGATTCCCTTCTCAGTTATCTTTAGTTTTAGCATTTGAGGGGCTCCCTTCACAACTTCTTCCTCGATTAATCCATATTTAATTAATATTCTTCTTGCTCTATCGAGTTTTGCGAAGCTATATTCTAATTCTCGCATAAGGCCTCTAAAATTCTCTACTTCTCCATTATTCTCGTAAATATATAGTAGTAGCTTTATAACTGGCCAGTCAAACATCATATAAATTATCTGTATATAGTATAATTAAGTAGGGTCTCGATGTCTCAATTTCTTTAAACATTTAAATATTATAACAACAGTTATTTTTTGTGAGGTGTTTTAATGTCTCGTGAAATCGAGACATCCGCTATAGTAAAGATTCTTGATGATGGAAAAGTAACGATACCAAAAAACATAAGAGAAGCATGGAACTTGAAGAAAGGCGATCTAATCGAAATCAGAATAGTAAGGAAAATTGAGCAGGAGGTGACGGCTTGAGATGAAGTATGAAGTTGTAGTTAAGGTTAGGTTTGTTATCTATGCTGATGATAAGGAGGAGGCGGTGAACACTGCAAGGAACCTTATTATTCTGGATTATGAGGATGTTGATGTAGAAGAGTTATTCTATACCTTGGACGATGTAAAGGAGTCGGATTATGAGGTATTAAGCGTAAAGGAGGTAGCCTAGGATGTGTGATGAGGAATTATTAGTGCAGTATATGAATGGTCAATTTGAGTATCTAAAAACACTATATTATCGTGGGCTTATGTCTGCAAAAGAGTATCGGGAGGCTTTAGAGGATCTATTGTTTTTCTTAAGAAAGATGAAGAGGAGGATGGGAGTATGAGTAGGGTTTGGGAGGCTGGGGTTGAGGGTGGTGTATCGATTATTATTGCATTAGACTTCAAGATGTATGAAAAGGCTTTGAAGGTCGCTAGGGAGAGAGGCTTTCTAAATGTAGCTAATCTAATTCAAAGCTATGTCGATGAATGGATCGAGGCAGACTTAAGTTATATCAAGGAGTGAGAATATGGCCTTCGATAAGAAATTGATTAGATATAGGGGTAAGCCTATTGAGACTCGTTACGACAATATTAGGGCCCCTAATCTCCGGCCTCAGATCCGTGTTCAGGCCTTGGATCCATTTAATAGCGGTAATTATGGTCCTATACAGATTGTCTTCGACCTCTATAATATGAGGGATCCCAAAAAGTCTAAGCCATTGGCCTTCGCTAATCTAACTATTCAGCAGACTCAAGGATTTATCGTTGAATTGATTAAAGCCCTATCGGTCTTAGATCCGATACGTACTCCAGATGAGATAGCTAAGGCAATATTATCCGAGGTAAAGACATGGTACTACCTAAATAGACGTAAAATCGAAGTCGGCAAATACGTAGAGGGTTGAGAATATGGAGGAGTATTGGGAAGAAGATGATTGGGATGAGGAGGAATATATGGAGGAGTGGGAGTGTGATGATTTACCATGTGAATGTTATGGATACTGTGATCCTTCATGTCCATACTGGCTTGGAGACGGATTATGTGAATTAGCTATTGAGGCTCAGGCAGAAGCTGATAGGCAGTATAGAGAGAAGTATCTTCATAAGAATGTTAAATGCCGAGTCTGTGGAAAAACCTTGGATATGTATGATATACCTGATGCTAAGGATCCATTTATTGTTCCAGCTGATCTAGCTATGATTGGATTAGAGATATATGGCCCTATATGGGCTGAAAAGAAGATTCTACATGAATATAGGGATGGAGAAGGCTATAGAGTACTCCATATAACATTCCCAGGTTGGAAAGAGAAAAAAGACGTATTAGTTAGACTACTGGGGGCGAAAGAATATCAGAAGGAGGCTTGAGAATATGGAGATTGAGTTAGAGGAGTTTGAAATAGAAGAATTTGAGAAGGAGTGGGAGGTTGATACAGGGAATATGCATATTGAAATAGGCTGTGCCGAGGTAAGCTACCTCAATCCATTCTTTGAAATATGTTTAGCAGACCCTAACCATCCATGCCACCATCCATTTTCATGCCGTAGTTGTGAAGAATGCCCACACAAGTACCTATGTGATAGAGGAGAATATGTAACTACCTATCTAAAGGCAGTCAGGATAAATGGCGTGATATACCTCAATCTAAACGATTATGACCTGATGCGGGATATTAAGACGCAAAAAGCATTAAAAACTCTGAAGGAGGCCTCGGGAATATGATTGATTTTGATGAGATTTTAGATGGGTTTAGAAAGGCTGTGGATAGGCTTATGCAGCTTTCTAACCAGGATAATATCGATAAGGATGATGTATATGTAATTGCAGTGTTTCTCAAAGCCGGCCTGAAACAGCTTGAAGACTATCATAATGCAGCGTTAAAGACGCAGCGGTGGAAATGATGGAGTCTGGGGATGTTCCATTTAGCCATCCGCCGATAGATAGGTGGCTCTCTCCAGAAGATCGCTATAAGAATGAGAAGACGGTGGTATGTGAAATATGTGGCAGGACCTGGCCCGAACATTTAGTTAGAAGATGTTGGGTAAGTAAGATGAAGAATAAACTACTCTGCCCAGAGTGTTATAAAAAATACTGCAGGAGGAGAGTATGATCCCTATGTCCCCCCACCCTCCTTTTTATCTTACAAGCCTAGACTGGCCGAGGGGTATGCCTTATAATAGGCCGCCGGGTTCAAATCCCGGCGAGACCTCTCCGGCCAGGGGCAGAATATTTACATTTTTATGTCAATTTTCGGTGAAATCCGAAAATGTCGAAAATGTATATTAATGAGGTTTTAAAGCTGATTGAAGAGGGTTTAACTGTAAGTCAAATTGCCAAGAAAATAGGTTTAAGTATATCTCGTACTTCTGAAATTCTTAAGAAATTATATATTGAGGGTTATATTCAACCTGTCTCAAGATACCCTAGGTTATATAAACTTACGCATAAAGGCCGATATTTTCTTAGATTTTCGGATCTGCACGGTGGGACGCTGCGGTGGTTTTGGCGGGTTGAGAATTTGCGTTTTTCTTGTAAAGTGGTTTTTAGGGGTTTTGATTTTATGGGGTTTAGGGATAGGTGGGTTGATTGGGGTAATGGTAGTGGGTTTTATAATTTGAGGGTTGATGATGTTTCTATTCAGGTTTTTAGGAATGGTTTTGCGTTGATTATTTTGCCTAGGTATGAGAATATTGAGTCTTCTGATTTATTGTCTCATGTGTTTAGGGATCTCTATAAGGCTATATCATATCTCTATAATATTGGTATAGTTGTTGATCTTGATTCTATTAAACAGGTTAATCAAGAATATGCATTTAACCATGGTTATCTCGATGATGTTCTTAGAGGCCGGCCTAAGAAGGCTAGGGTAGAATTAGATAGAGACGCCAGGGGATTATTCAATAAGCTTGATCAGAAGGCTAAGGCCTGGATCGATCGATCATATGGAGACTTGGAGATCGAGACTAATGATCTTGAATATGCAAGGAGACTTCTTCTAATGCCTGAAATTATATATAATTTAGATAAGAAGCTGGCCCCTATTCTAGAGGAGTTATCTAATCAGATTAGGCTGCATCTCGAGGTTATGCAGGATATTCGAGACTATATTCGTGAGCTTAGGGATCTGCAGCGGCGGCCTAGTCTTCTAGATAAGATTAAATCTTGGTTTAGGAGGTTGATATGATGGATGTTGTTAGGTATTTGAATGATCATAGTTTTACTGTTTTGTTTAGTGGTGGGAAGGATAGTACTGCTGCTTTGTTATGGGTTTATGATTATATAAAGCATGATGACTGGGATATTCTTCATATTATTGTAACTGGTAATACGCATCCTCTTTCAGTTGAGTATGTTAAGTATGTGGCTGCTGAATTAGGGGTCTTAGATAAATTAAGGATTGTACAGCGTGAAATCAACTTTTTTGATAAGGTTAGGGAGTGGGGGCCTCCTTTAATAGGGATTAGTAGATGGTGTCTCCACCAGTTTAAGCTTAAATTGATTAAGAGATATGCCAGGAAGATTCAGGTATTGGGTATTAGAAATAGTGATAGCTCTATAAGAATGAAGTTAAAGCCTATTGACTGGTCATATTTAACTAAATCTATTACAGTGCATCCGATTATATCCTGGAGTGATGAAGAGGTATATAATTATATTAGGGACCATGGTTTAGATCTAAATCCATGTTATGATCTATGTGGGCATAGTGGAAACTGTATGTTCTGCCCCTACCACGATAAAAAAGCAATTATATTGACTCTCCAGGATCCATACTGGAGAAGTAAAATCTTATCTGCATTGAAAGAGGGTAGAGGACCAATAAGCAAGGAGATCTATCGTAAATGGATCAAATTATCCAAAATCCAGACTCTTGAGAGGTGGTATGGATGAGGCGTAGGGAGAAGGTTCATGGGTTGTATGTTTTGGTTCCTCTTAGGGATTATCATCTAGCTTATATACTTGCTGGTCTTAAGCTGCTGCGTGAGAAGCATAAGGCTAGTGGTAATAAGGCTCAGGTTACTTATATCGATCGACTATATAACCATCTCAAGACTTATTTCTCTGAGTTAATTAAGGCTACTAAAGTCTACCGTAGATACCTGGATCACAATCCATTGGTAAACGATCCTCCTATCGACGCCAGGCCGATAAAGGATATCGAGATCTATCTAGACCCCGAGTATCCAGGTGTTTCAAATGGATAGGAAGAAATTGGATTTAGAGGTTGAATTAAATGATCTGGTTAGGAGATTTGGTTTGGATTATATGGTTGTAATCGCCCCTAGATCTAAATCTGAGAAGTTGGGTAGGGTGGATCCAAGGAATAAAATTATCTATATTTATACTGATGATCCTAAGCTTGCATATAAGATCTTGCTTCATGAGATCCTGGAGATTATGCTTAAGCCTCTTTTAAATAAATATATTCGATTAATTAATGTGTTGATAGATTATATTCAGAATGAGCTTTATATTGAGAAGGAGAGGATCCTCGATGAATTTACCGAATTATTTAAGTTATAAAAATGTATCTGACCTTCACTTTCTGGTGGTCAGTCAAATGCCTTTTCTTCATTATTCTGATTCGGAAGTACTCATCATCCCAATACATAATTAATATTTTAATATTATTAAGTCATTCTCAGTCTATCTGATTTTTCATTTTATATTAATGTATACTTTATTTAATTTTTGGTGTCTTTATTGGGTGAGGCTAAGCCCGTCGATCTAACCCCAAAGCAGATTAGCCAGAAGCTGTATACATATATTACTCAGATACTCGGTTTAAAGGCTTATGACGTTATGCATGATGCATTATTCGCTACTGAGGATATTACTGTGGAGGATGCATCGAAGCTTATGGATAAGTCTGACGCAGCTGAGATTATAGTCTTGAATAAGGATAAGAAGGTGGTAGGTATAGTTACAGACAAGGATATAGTTAGGAGAGTTGTTGCGAAGGGACTGAATCCGAAGGATGTTAAGTTGAAGGATATTATGACTAAAGACGTTATTGTAGTGTTAGGTGAGGCTGACCTCGGGTTTGTAGCTGGTCTAATGCATAAGCATAATATAAGGCGTATACCAGTCGTAAATAGAATCGGTAAGCTTCTAGGGGTTATAGATGCAAGGGATTTAGCCGATGCATTGGGTGCTCAGAGGGAGGTTCTAAAGAAGATTGTATCTGGTTTAGAGACTCAGCTTGCTACGATAGCTAAGGAGGTTGAGAAGGCTAGGAAGAAGGCTGAGGAGGAGGCTAAGGCTAAGGAGGAGCGTATATATGGCTAGATAACCTCTTTCAACCCCTTCTTAAGTTTCTTATATGTCTCTCTAATAGCCTCTACAACTACCTTCGTATCGCCTATTATAGGCATAAAATTAGTGTCTCCAACCCACCTAGGGACGATATGCAGGTGGAAATGCTCTTCTATACCTGCTCCGGCAGCCTTACCTATGTTAGCGCCTATATTAAATCCTTCAGGCTTCATAACATGTTTAAGGAGTTTTATAGACAGTATAGTTAATCTACATATCTCAAGTAATTCATCATCATCCAGATCCTCGATATTCGGGACGTGTCTATAGGGGACGATCATTAAATGACCATTATTATATGGATATTTATTCAATATGATATATGCCTTCTCCCCCCTATACAATATTAGATTCTCATCATCCCTATCCTCACTTATAACCCTACAGAATAGGCACCCCTCCTCCTTCTCAGATAATATATATTCTATCCTCCAGGGAGCCCAGAGCCTATCCACTTTAAACCCCTCTAAACTATTTAAAAGTATCTAACAAATGTATAAATTAAAAGTAGAGATTAAATATGTCTTTAATGGCCCGGTGATTAAGTTGGAGTTGGGGGTTACAGAGCTTTTAGTAATATTTTTATTTATAGTCCTAATATTCGGTCCAGATAAACTTCCTGAGATTGCACGTAAATTAGGTAAGTATTACTCTCAGCTAATGAAGTATAAAGAGTATCTTGATGAGGAGATTAGGAAAGGCATGCTTGAGGCAGATTTAGAGGAGAAGAGATCCACTAAGAAGAAGTATGTTGAGAGGGAGGAGAATGAGGATGAGGAGGCTGTAGAGGAGGAACCTAAGGTAGACAAGGAGTCTAGTCGAGAAGGTGTAGAGTCTAATGAGTGATGAGGAGCTTAAAGGTAAGGAGATGCCCTTCTGGGAGCATCTGGCTGAATTAGC
>Ga0190367_1000703_pt1 | contig 22500 bp, 25 predicted proteins | sample 4872181011_MG_FD_171838 | JGI IMG/M metagenome (GOLD analysis project Ga0190367, IMG submission 171838) | Hydrothermal vent microbial mat bacterial communities from Southern Trench, Guaymas Basin, Mexico - 4872-18-10-11_MG | ecosystem: Environmental > Aquatic > Marine > Hydrothermal vents >...
ATCTTTTAAGGGAAGAGCTTGGGATAGAAGTAGAGGAGATAAGGAGGGATTATGTGGAGATATCTCCAAACAGGTATGAAGAGGTGAACATAATTGGAAAGGGGAAGAGGGGAGGGGAGAGGATATGGATACTTGGAGAATGTAAGACACAGCTTAAGAAAAGAGATGTGGACAGTTTTCTTAAGAAGATATCCAGGATAGGAGATTTTTTTCCAGGAGAAAAGCTTCTTCTTATTGTGACGTATCAGGCATCTCCAAAGGTAAGGGAATATGTTCAGAAGAAGGGAATAAGGCTTTATTTTTCTTATCAGCTCCAGAATACCATCCTGAGTTTACTTTAAGCTTACAATATTCAACAGCTGTTCTATAAGAACGATGTCTTGAAGTGTTGTTAATGTTTTTTGCTAATCCTTGAAGAACTGAAGAGAAAAGTGATGGAGGAAGAGAAAATGATCAGTGAAGGGAACATCGTCAAAGGGACATTTTGGAGTGAACCAGTTAAGGTAGAAAAGATAGAAGAGATTGGAAATTACATTCGTATTGTAGGTTCTACAATCCACTCAAAACAATATGTGAATCAAATCATAAAAAAGGAAGATTCAGAGAAATTAGAAGTAATAGAGGAAGCTATTGAGTTTTCTTCAGATCCAGAAAATGTTTTCCTCTTAATTGAAGCAACAAGATTCAGATATGCATCACTTTTTGATCCACTTCTTGCAATGAATGTCTCAAGAATAGATCCTCTCCCATTCCAGATAGAAGCAGTATAAGGATATTAATCGTTGTTCCAGGACACCTGAAAGATCAGTGGAAGAGAGAATTGGATGAAAAGTTTGATGAAAACTTCATAGTGCTTGATAGAAATACTTTTAATGCTTATTACGGAGAAAACCCGTGGGAAAAGAACGATCAGGTAATAACATCCATTGATTTTGCAAAACAGAACGAGATACTTGCAACTTTAAGTTCAACACATTGGGACTTAACTATCGTTGATGAAGCACACAAGATGTCTGCATACAAATACGGAGAAAAGATCTCAAAGACTCAGAGATACAAACTTGGAGAAGTTCTGTCCAGGACATCAAACCATCTCCTTTTTCTAACTGCAACACCACACAAAGGAGATCCAGAGAACTTCAGACTATTTAAGGAAAACCAATCTTTACGAGAAGGTTTCCAAAGACGATAAAATTTCACCTTTCTGAGGCTGAGAAGGAATTGTATAACGAAGTTTCAAGGTATGTAATTGAACAATACAACAAGGCATTAAAGTCAGACAAAAAAAGAAATGTTGCATTTGCACTTATGATTCTTCAAAGAAGGATGGCATCAAGCGTATATGCCCTTTTGAGGTCACTGGAAAGGAGAAGAGAAAGACTTGAAAAGATGATGAAAGGAAATGAGAGACAAAAAGAAGCATATGTTGATTACGAAGAAGTAGATGACCTTGAAGAAGTAGAAAGGTGGAAAAAAGAAGAAGAATGGGAATCAGTTACTGTAGCAAAGGATAAGGAAGAGCTGAGAAGGGAAATAGAAAAACTTGATAAACTTATTGAAAAAGCAAGGGAAGTAAAAGACAGTGGAGAAGAGGTAAAACTTAGGGAGCTTAAAAAGGCAATTGAGGAAGGATTCAAGAAGATAAAGGAGATAAGCGGAAATCCAAAGGTTCTGATATTTACTGAATCAAGAGACACACTTGAATATCTCGTAAAGAAGATAAAAAGCTGGGGATATAAGGTAAACTACATACATGGTGGGATGAGTATAGAAAGACATCCCATGGAATCCAAACAGACTTGAGCAGAGAATGGGAAGAATCCACAGATACGGACAGCAAAAGGATGTTTACATATTTAACCTTGTTGCAGACGATACGAGAGAAGGAAAAGTCCTTGCAAAACTCTTTGATAAGCTGGAAGAGATAAGGAAAAAACTTGGAAGCGACAGAGTCTTTGATGTAATTGGTGATGTATTTGAAGGAAAAAATCTGTATCAGCTGATTATTGATGCTGTAACAGCTGCAAAGAGCATGGATGAGATCTTAAAAGAACTAAAGGATAAAAGAAGCACTTGGAGAAAGCCTTGCAACAAGATTTATTGATTATACCAGAATAAAAGAGATGGCTGAAAAGGTAAAGGAATACAGACTTATTCCAGAATATGTGGAAGAGTTCTTTAAAAAAGCATTCTCTAAAGCAGGAGGAAAATTCAGAGAAATTAAAGGAGGTTTTATAGCCATAGAATCTGTGCCTTATGAAATAAGAAAGATTGCAGAAAGTGTTGAATTCAAAAACAGATACGGTATCGTGATGAAAAGTTATCCTAAGGCAACATTTGACAAGGATGTTGCTTTTAAGAATCCTGACGCAGAATTTATATCATTTGGTCATCCACTTTTTGAAGCTCTTTTAAACTGGACTTTTGAAAGATTTGGAGAAGAAGCAAGAAAAGGTGGAATTTTCAAAGATCCATCTGGAAAGCTGAACGGTTATGTCTGGTTCTACATAGGAGAGGTAAAAGATGGAAAAATGAAAGATGTGATTCTGAAAAGATTTCTAAAAAGATAAGTTATTGCCTTTTGCAATAAGTGCTGTGGAAAGATACAAGGAGGAGATTGCTAAGGAGAGGAAAAGGCAGGCAGAGGTAAAAAGAAAGTATGGACTGAAGTCCCTTGATTATCTTATTGGAAAACTGGATGCTGATCTTGCAGAGCTTTACGAAAGGCAGGCAAATGGAAGAAAAAGTTGACCTTAGCTTTTGACTGTAATTAAGGTAATTCCAGAAAGAAGTGATATGGTTGAAGATGAAGAGATTGAAAGAATAGGTATGGAAGTAGCAATGGAATACGAAAGGCAGCATGGAAGGAAAAGAAGCAGGAGGTATGGATAAAGTGAAAGAAATTGCCTTAAAAATGAAAATTTCCAATTTTCTTTCTATCAAAAAGGCAGGTCTTGAATCCAGAAATGGATTAACTGTTCTTGTTGCACCTAATAAGTCTGGAAAAACTCATCTTTTGCTTTTCCTTTACTCTATTTTCTGGAGTCTTTGGAAATGGAAGATAGAGAAAAAGTCAAAAGCAGCTGAAAAGATAGCAAACATTTTACAAATAGATGAATTGACCTCATGGGAACCTAAATCTTACAGTGCAGAGATTACGGTTGATGATATTGTTTTTTCATTTCCTTCTTTTGAGATAAAGATTCCAAGTGATATAAGATTAAGCTTTGACAAAAGTCCTGTATATATCCAGCCTGCTGGAATGAGTCTATTACAGAACTTGGAAGATTTTCATATGTCTGATGTAGGTTTTATAAGATAAAAAAATGTCAGGATTTTACCTTCACATAAGCAACAGATTGGAAATACTTGCAGAAGAGCTTGCAGATCTCTTAAGACAAAAGAACACATCTCCTTTTATCCCGAACATAGTCCTTGTTCAGAACAAAGGAATAGCAAAATGGGTTTCTATGAAGATAGCTGAAAAAAACGGTATATGTGCAAATGTAAAATTTTTCCTTCCAAATGAATTCCTCTATGAAATCTTTTCTTCTTCTCTCAGTATACCAAAAGAAGAAATACTTGATCTGGAATTTATAAAATGGAAACTACTTAAGTTACTTCCTAAGTATGTCCATAAGGAAGAGTTTTTAAAGAGATATCTTGAAGGAGAAAAAAGAGACCTGAGACTCTTTCAGCTTTCTCATCTCATAGCAGAGACATTTGAAAAGTATATTATGTTCAGGCCAGAGATGGTCATAAAATGGGAAAGGGGGCTTGGAGAAGATTGGCAGGCAGAGCTTTTCAGGGATCTTATAAAGGAAAATGGATTTCACCTTGCAAGATGTGCAAAGCTTTTTATAGAAAAGATTGAGGAAATCCAGGAAGATATCCTTCCAGATACAGTATATGCTTTTGGAATCAATTATCTTCCAAGATTCCACATGGACATACTCTACGCATTATCAAATAAGATTGACCTTCACCTTTTCCTTTTAAATCCATGTAAGGAATACTGGGGAGATATAATTCCTGAAAGGGAGATAAGAAGAAAAGGACTTATTTTAAAGGAAGAAGAGCTTTATATTGAAAAAGGAAATCCTCTTCTTTCTTCTTTTGGAAAGCTTGGAAGGGACTTCTTTGATCTCATAAACGAATATCCTATGATAGAATCTGAAAGATACAGGGAGATAGAAGAAAAAGATCTCCTTTCTTACATACAGGCAGACATCTTTTATCTAAGAGATCCTGAAAAGATAGGTAAAAGAAAGATAAAAAGAGATGATCTATCTGTTCAGATACATGTGTGTCATTCTGCTATGAGAGAAATAGAGGTGCTTTATGACAGGATACTGGACATGTTTGAGAATGATCCAGAACTGAAACCAAAAGACATAATTGTTATGGCTCCTGATATAGAAGAATATGCATCCTATATACAGGCAATCTTTAACGACATTCCGTTCTGCATAGCTGACAGACTGCCAAAACATGAAAGCAAGATAATAAAAGCTTTCCTTAAAGCACTTGAACTAAAGGAAAGCAGGATAAAGGCATCTGAGCTTTTTGAAATATTGGAGGAGGAAAAAGTTGCAAAGAGATTTTGTATATCTCCTGATGAACTTTCAATGCTAAGAGAATGGATAAAAGATGTTGGGATAAGATGGGGAATTGATGAAGACTTTAGGAAAAAGATAGGGCTTATTCCTTCTTCTGTAGGGACATGGAAGGAAGGGCTGAGAAGTCTTATTCTCGGATATTCTATGAGAAACAGGGAAAAGGAGAAATTTCAGAAGATATTTCCTTATGATGCACTTGAAGGAAGTGAGGCTGAACTGCTGGGAAGGTTTATAGAATTTGCAGAAAGGCTTTTTTCGTATATAAACGAGTTTTCAGAAAAGAAGACACCTTCTGAATGGAAAAATCTCCTTCTTTCATTCATAGAAGACTTCTTCTTCATAGATGATGAAAGCTTTTCTGAGATTCAGCTTTTAAGAGAAGCTGTCCTGGATATAGCAGATACAGCTGAAAGGGCAGGATGTTTTGAAAAGGTGGATCTGGATGTAATAAAGTGGGAGATAGAGAAGATCATAGGAAAAAAGTCATATGGCTTATCTTTTCTTCAAAAAGGAATAACATTCTGCAGTATGGTTCCTATGAGGGCTGTTCCTGCAAAGGTTATATGTCTTATAGGAATGAATTACGACTCTTTTCCAAGAGATGATACAAGATGGGAATTTGACCTCATTCAGAAGAATCCAAGAAAAGGAGACAGATCAAGGAGGAATGATGACAGATACCTCTTTCTTGAAGCAATCCTTTCTGCAAGAAAAATTCTGTATATAAGCTACATAGGAAAGAGCATTAGAGACAATTCATACATTCCTCCATCAGTTGTTGTAAGTGAGCTTATGGATTATATTGAACAGAACTTCTTTTCAGAATCAGGTGATATAAAAGATCAGATAATCTTTTATCATCCTCTTCATCCATTCAGCAGTAAGTATTTCAAAAAAGGAAGCAGGCTCTTTAGCTATTCTCATAAAAACCTTTTTGCTGCAAAAAGACTCTTAGGCAAAAGAGAAGAAAGGAGATGTTTTATAGAAGAAGAGCTTTCCTTAGAAAGGTTGGATTTTGTGAGTATTGAAGATCTTTGTGATTTTTTTTCTAATCCATGCAAGTTCCTCTTAAAAAAGAGGATGAACATACTGTTAGAAATAGAAGAAAGCAGAATAGAAGACGAAGAAATTTTAAGACTAAAGGGTCTTGAAAGATACAGATTTGAGAAAGAACTGTTTGAAAGTATAAGCTCAATTGAAAAAAAAGAAAACCTTATCTCTTTTATGCAAAAAAGAGGGATTTTGCCTCTTGAAAATCTTGGTATTTATGAATTCAAGAAGGCAGAAGCAGGAATAAATCTGTTTTTGGACAGGCTGAAAAGATATGCATATGGAGAAAAAAGGAAGATAGAAGGAAGGATAAGGATAGGAGAATTTCTGATTGAGGGAAAGATAGAAGAGGTCTTTTCAAAAAGGATATTTCTTTACAGATATGGAAAGATAAGGGCAAAGGACAGGTTAAAACTCTGGATTTATCATCTATTTTGTCTTTGTTTAGATGAAGATTTAGAAGAATCTGTATTTTTGGGTTTAAACAAAGAAAACAGACCATTTTTTCTCAGATACAGTCCTTTTGAAAAAAGAAAAGCAGAGAATTTCTTAAGTGAACTTCTGGACATATTCAAGAAAGGACTAAAAAAACCACTCCACTTCTTTCCTGAATCATCCTGGATATATGCAGAAAGTCTGAAAAGGAAAGATGCATCAGAGGCAATAAAAAAAGCAAAAGAGGAATATTTTGGAAATGAATACAGGATAGGTGAAAGCAGTGATGATTATTATGAATTCTGTTTTAGAGGGACTGATCCTATAGATGAGGAATTTGTAGAACTTTCAAAAAAAGTATTTCTCCCTATACAGGAAAACAGTAATGAAGGAGCTTGATCTGAGAAAGATTCCACTTGAAGGGACTCATATAATAGAAGCAAGTGCAGGAACAGGAAAGACTTATTCTATTTCAAATATCTTCCTGAGGTTTATCCTTGAAAAAAAGATTCCTGCAGAAAAGATCCTTATCGTTTCATTTACAGAATCAGCTGTAAATGAACTGAAGCAGAGGATAAGGAAAAGGATACAGGAAGCAATAGAGGCAACAGCTGGAAAAAGGAAAGATGATTTTATAGATTCATTCATAGACGATAAGGAGATGTGTCTTGCTTTGCTCAAGGGAGCTCTCAGGGATTTAGACTCTATAACAATCTCTACAATACACGGTTTTTGTAGAAAGGTAATAGTTGAGAATGCATTTGAAACAGGTTCTCTACTTGATACACAGCTTATAGTAGATCAGGATCTTATAAAAAAGGAGATAATGTATGATTTTTGGAGGAAATGGCTGTATAAGGAATCCCCATTGTTTATAGATTACGTGATAAAAAAAGGATTTAATTTTGAGAATCTGAGTTCACTTGTAGACATATGTCTTACAAAGCCTTACATAAAGATCATTCCAGAGCTGAGTTATGAGGATCTATCAGGATATGAAGAGAAATATATGGGAATATTTTCTGCACTTTCAGATGAATGGAATCTGTCAAAGACTGAAATAAGGGATATACTGAAAAGTGAAGCAATAAAGAGAAACAGATACAGGAATCTGGAAGAGATTTTTGAATATATGGAATATTTTGTAAATACAGGAGGATGTGAATTTGGAGATCTTAACATCATCAAAAAATTTACAAAGAGCTATATTGAAGAATCTTTGAAAAAAGGATTTAAACTCAAAATACATCCTTTTTTTGAGATATGTGAGGAGTTTTTCCAGATCTCAAAACTTCTTGAGTCAATGTATAAAAGAAAGATGAGCTTTCTGAAAGCAGAACTTGTAAGATATATGAAAGAAGAGCTTGAAAAAAGAAAGGCATCTAAAGGAGTCGTCTCCTTTGATGATCTTTTGATGATCGTCTACAGGGGGATAATGCAAAATGAGCTTCTTGTCTCATGTCTCAGAGAAAGATATCTTGTTGGAATAATAGACGAATTCCAGGATACTGATCCTATTCAGTATCAGATATTCAGAAAGATATTCTCATCAAAGGATCATGCACTTTATCTCATAGGAGATCCTAAGCAGTCTATATACAGTTTTAGAGGAGCAGATGTATTTACTTACATAAAGGCAGGAAAGGAGATAGATTCAAAGTTTACTTTAAAAGAAAACTATCGTTCTCTGCCAGACCTCATAGAAGCTGTAAATGCTATATTTTTAAAAAACAAAACACCTTTTGTTTACAAAGAAATAGAATTTATTCCTTCAGAGGCACCTGAAAATTCTTCAGTAAGCCCTATTTATCTGGATAAGAAAAAAGAGGCTTGTCTTAAGGTTTGGATATTTGAAGAAGAAAAAAGAAAGTCTGATATAAAGGAGGTCGTATCAAAGGCTGTAGCCAATGAGATCTCAAGACTCCTTTATCTTGGAAAAGAAGGAAGACTTACCATAGGGGAAAAACCCGTAAGGGCATCAGATATAGCTGTTCTTGTAAGAAAAAATTCAGAAGCAAGACTCATTCAAGAAGAGCTTTCAAGACTACACATCCCTGCTGTCATATATAGCACGACGAGTATATTTGATTCTTGGGAATGTAAGGAAGTCTTGAGGATACTAAATGCAATCTATCAATATAGAAGTGAAGGATATCTGAGATCAGCTCTTGGAACAGACATCCTTGGTAAAAAAGGAGAAGATCTGGAAAGGATGAATGAAAAGGAGTGGGAGGAGTGGATAAAAAAATTTAGGGAATATCATGAGATCTGGAAAAGATCAGGTTTTGTCGTTATGTTCAAAGAGTTTTTGGAAAAAGAAGATGTATTTCAAAGGCTTATGAAGTTTCAGGATGGAGAAAGAAGGTGCACAAACATATTGCATCTTATGGAGGTTATACACAGAGGAGAAAGGGAAAATCAGCTTGGAATGGAAGGGATAATAAAGTGGATCTCTGAAAAGAAAAATGAAAGGTCAACATCAATTGATGAGTATCAGTTGAGGCTTGAAAGTGATGAAGATGCAGTAAAGGTTATAACGATACATAGAAGCAAAGGACTTGAATTTCCAATAGTATTCCTTCCTTTTATGTGGGACATTATAAAAAGATCTCACAATTCTCCTGTTATATTTCATGATCCAGAGGATGAACTGACATCTGTCTTAGATCTTGGCTCAGATATGGAAGAGGAAAACAGGAAAAAGCAGGAAAAAGAAATCCTTGCAGAGGATATAAGGATCCTTTATGTAGGACTTACAAGGGCAAAAAACTGCTGTTATGTAGTCTGGGCAAAGACAAAGGATTTTAAAAAATCTTCTCTTTATTATCTTCTTTTTCAAGAAAAAGAAATAGCAAGTCTTGAAGGGATAAAAGAACAGTTAGAAAGGATACTGAAAAAAGATTCTGTAATCTTTTCACTTCCTGATAAGGCTTATAGCTTTTTTGAAGAAAAAGAAGAAGAGCTTTATGTAAGAAAGCTTTCAAAAAAGATAGATAAGGCATGGGCTATCACAAGCTTTTCAAACCTTACATCAAATATTGACGAATATCAGGACTTTGATAGAGAAACTGAGAAGGAAGAAGCTGAACAGGAGGAGTCATTTGAAAGTATCTTTTCATTTCCTAAAGGAACAAGGGCTGGAACATTCTTTCACAGTCTTCTTCAGGAGCTTGATTTTCAGGAAAAGGACGAAGGTAAGATAAAGGAGCTTATAGAAAGAAAGCTTGAAGAATTTGGTTTTGAAGTTGAATGGAAAGAGACGATCTTTAAACTTATAAAAGACCTTTTAGAATTTCCTATTGATCCAGAAATAGGACTTAAGTTATCTGATATATCCAAGAAAGACAGATTGAATGAATTTGAATTTTACTTTCCTCTGAAAAGGATAACAGACGGTTTATTAAAAAGGATACTGAAGATAGAAGGTCTAAGGTTTGATACTGTTGAGGGATTTATGAGAGGATTTATAGACATGGTCTTTTTTTGGAAGGGAAAATACTTTATTGTTGACTGGAAATCAAACTTTCTTGGAAACAGCATAAAGGACTATTCAGAAAGGCTATTAGAGGTTGAGATGAAAAAAAGGTGCTATGAGCTTCAGTATCTCATATATACAGTAGCAGTTGACCAGTATCTGAGAAAAACTGTTCCTTCATACAGCTATCAGAAAGACTTTGGAAAGGTCTATTATGTTTTTTTAAGGGGGATAGATTCTAAAAGAGATCCGTCTTTTGGTGTTTACAGGAAAAGACCTGATCCAAAAGTTTTATCAGAACTAAGAAAGATCCTTATACCAGAATGAGGATTATAACACTTACTACAGACTTTGGCTTAAAGGATCCTTATGTAGGTGTTATGAAAGGGGTAATCTATTCCATAAATCCTCGTGTAAACATAATAGACATAACACATCAGATAGATCACGGAGACATACTTGAAGCTGCTTTTATACTCAAGGAGATTTACAGATTCTTTCCAAAAGGAACAATACATGTTGCTGTTGTTGATCCAGGAGTTGGAGGAAAAAGAAGGTCAATTTTGGTAAAGACAGAAGATTACTTCTTTGTAGGACCTGACAATGGGATATTCTGGCCAATTATAGAAGGAGAAAAAGATCCTTTGATCATAAATCTTACAAATAAGAAGTATTTTCTTTCAGAAGTAAGTTCAACATTTCATGGAAGAGACATATTTGCTCCTGTTTCAGCCTATCTTTCAAAAGGAGAAGATCCTGAAAAGATGGGAGATGTCATCAGGGATCCTGTAAGGCTAAGGATTGAGAAACCATCAGTTGAAAAAGACAGAATAATAGGGAAGGTCTTAAGGGTTGATCATTTTGGAAATCTTATAACAAATATATCCAGAGAAGACATAGTAAGAAAATTTGGAGAAAGGCTTGATCTAAAAGTAAAGATATCTGATGTAGAAATCCAGAATCTGAGCAGGACATATTCTGATGTTCCAAAAGGAAAGCTTCTGGCACTTATTGGAAGTTTTAATTTCCTTGAAATTTCTGTAAATATGGGAAATGCTTCAGAAAAGCTGAAAAAAGGAAAAGGAGAAAAAGTTGAGGTAACAGAATAAGGAGTTATTTTTCGTATATGCGAGTATTCCTTATCTTTTCAAGATATTCCTCCCATTCTACTGGAAGAAGATTCTTCTTTTTTGCATTACACTGCTTGCACGCAGGAACTATGTTATCCCTTGTGCTCTTTCCTCCTCTGCTAAGAGGTATAACATGATCCATTGTAAGATTTTTGCTTCCAACCTTTGCACCACAGTAATAGCATATTCCCCTTCTTATCTTTCTCCTCCACCATCTCGTATTCCTTAGCTTCCTTGCCTTTTCCTTCTCCCTTTTTATGTGCTCTTCCAAGAAGGTTTCCATTTTTTTCCTCTTTGACTTTTTCAAAAAAATTATAAAATAAAAGAAAAATGAAGAAAAGGAGAAAAATGATGAGATATCTTTTAGCAGTTATTTTCCTGTTTTTTGCAGGAGTTTCACTTTCCCAGCAGAAAAAAGAGACGGAGGTAAAAAATATGCTTACAAAAGAACAGGGAGAATATTTGCTGAAGATTGCAAGAAAGACAATAGAAGAAGAGCTTTTTAAAGGAGGCTTTAAAAGAGTTCCTTTAGAACAGGTTCCTGAAATATTCAGAAGGCCTGGTGCAGTATTTGTTACACTTACAAAAAAAGGACAGCTTAGAGGCTGTATAGGGCATCTTGTTGCGAAAGAGCCTCTTATAAGAAGTGTTGAAGATAATGCCATTGCAGCAGCATTTGAAGATCCAAGATTTCCTCCACTTAGCAAATCAGAATGGAAGGATATAAAGATAGAAGTAAGTGTTCTTACTGAACCAAGACCTCTTAAGTATAAGGATGTGGAAGATCTTTTAAATAAACTAAGACCAGGGATTGATGGAGTCATAATAAAGAAGGGTTATCATACTGCTACATTTCTTCCTCAGGTCTGGAAGGAGCTTCCTGATAAAGAGACCTTTCTGAGTCATCTTTGCCTTAAGGCAGGTCTTCCAGCAGATGAATGGAAAAAAGGCGATTTAGAAGTATTTGTATATCAGGTCCAGGCATTTGAAGAAGAATAGGATCTGTTACAGACTTATACTTCTTTCTGTCATACTTACAGGAATAGCTTCCATATCAAATCAGATCATCTTTATAAGAGAATTCCTTACACAGTTTTGTGGAAATGAGCTTACAATCTCAACAGTTATATTTATCTGGCTATTTTTAAGTGGATTAGGGAGTCTTTTTTCAAAGCTATTCAAAAAAGCATCTGTCTTCCAATACTGTATCCTTCTTATAGGTGTTTCTGTTTCTCCACTTTTCCAGCTTCTTCTTATCCGATTAATGAGAAATCTTATATTTGCCTATGGAGAAGATATAGGCTTTTATCAGATCATATTTTATGTCCTGATAACAGGCTCATTTTATCCATTCATAATAGGCTTTATACTTCCATATTCTCAAAAGGCTATAGAATCAACAGGGGAAAAACTGTCAACAGGATCTCTTTATATACTTGACAACATAGGAGACATAATTGGAGGAGCTCTTTTCAGCCTATTTCTTGTCTATATACTTAAACCATTCCAGGCAATAGGACTAACATCTTTTTTTATTTTCATAATCTCCTTGATCCTTCTCTTTATTGAAAAAAGAAACTTCTGCTTTATTATAACTCTTTTTCTTGGAATTTCTTTTTTTAGCCTCTCCTTAAATGAAGACCTTGAAAAAAAGACCCTTGAACCTCAGTATGGAAATATAATAAGCTGGCTTGAATCTCCTTTTGGAAGGATTGTCATAACAAAAGAGGACAGCCAGTTTACATTTTGGGAATCAGGTCTTCCTCTTTATATACAGAAAGACATAGCTACGGTAGAAGAAAAGGTCCATTATCCCCTTTCTCAACTTAAGACTGTAAACCATATTCTTCTTATTTCTGGAGGATTTGGAAGGACGATTGATGAGATAAAAAAATACAGACCAAAGCATATAGATTATGTAGAACTGGATCCTTTTGTTATAAGGGAAGGTATAAGGATTGGGATAATAAGAAAAGATAAGTCTCTTTCTATAATAAATACTGACGGAAGATACTATCTCAGAAGGACAAAAAAGAAGTATTCGGCAATAATTATAGACCTTCCTGAACCAGATACATTTCAGATAAACAGATTCTTTACAAAGGAGTTTTTTCTTATTGCAAAAAGTCATCTGGAAAAAGGAGGAGTTATATCTTTAAGTATGAATTATTCTCCAAACTATATAAGCAAGATAAGAAGGAGGAAGATTTCTATATTGTACAATACACTGAAGAGTTGCTTTAAGAATGTCTTGCTTATTCCAGGAAATTCACTTTATTTTTTGGCAAGTGATTCAGAGCTAAGTCTGGATATACCAGAGCTTCTAAGAAAAAAAGGCATAAAGACGACTTATGTAGAGAATTACTTCAGAGGAAACATTACCTCAGAAAGGATAAGCTATATAAAGAATGCTATCATAAAAGAGGAAAAGATAAATTCTGATCTGAGACCTTATCTGGTAGAAGTCATATTCAAGGACTGGTTTCTTAAATACCAGACATCTCCAAAATATTTCTTCCTTATCTTCTTTTTCCTTTCTTTGACCTATCTTGCTCTTATAAGGAGGGAGGAATATATACTTTTTTCAACAGGCTTTTCACTTATGGGAATAGAACTGCTTATAATATTCCTTTTCCAGATAATATTTGGCTATATTTATATAAAAATAGGAATCATCATAACCTTCTTCTTACTTGGTCTTTTTCCTGGAGCTTTTTTGGGAATGAAGATAAGAAAAGAAAAACTCCTTTTATCTGAACTTCTGATCCTTTTAGCACTGTCATCTTATGCCATTTTTTTAAGATTCAGATTACCAGAAATACTTTTTCTACTTTATTCTTTCCTTTTTTCGTTTTTTTGTGGGATGCAGTTTCCTGTTGTTGCAAAGATAATAGGAGAAGAAAGGAGTCCTGCTGCAAGCTGTTTTGCAGCAGATCTTATAGGAGGAGCTGTTGGGACTATTCTTATAGGAATAATACTTATACCAGCTTATGGACTTTTGTTTTCCTTTCTTGTAGTCGTCTTCTTTAAACTTATAAGCTTATCTTTTTCGTTCTTTATCAGATGAAGTGGTATGATCCGATCCTGATGAATGTCATATCCCTTCCTGGTGCAGGAATAATAAAGCTTTTACTTTCATCGTGCAACATAGTGTATATAGAAGGAGAGGACTTTCCTGGAAATGCACTGTATGTTTCGTGGCATCAGAGGATGTCTTTTCTTGCAAGATTTTTTTCAAATAAAGGACTTGTGATAATGGTAAGCCAGAGCAGGGACGGGGAATATGGAGCAAGGATAGCAAAAAGATTAGGATTTAAGTTTGTAAGAGGATCGTCTTCAAAAGGAGCAGTAAGGGCTATGAGGGAGATGATAAGACTTATAAAGGAAGGAAATTCAGCAGGAATATTAGCAGATGGTCCTGTTGGTCCTCCAAGGATAGCAAAGATTGGATCAATTATTATAGCACAAAAAAGTAAAGTTCCTATTATTCCTATAAGTTGGGGATGTGACAGAGGCTGGGTCCTAAATTCCTGGGACAGATATCTCATTCCAAAACCTTTCTCAAATATAGTTATAAGATACGGAGAACCCATATTTGTTCCAGAACATGTAAGTCCAAAAAGACTTGAAGTATACAGAAGGAAACTCCAGGATGCATTAAACGAATGCACAGACTGGTGTGATTGTCTTTTAGGAGTAAATATTCCATGGAGAAAAGATTAGTCATTGTTTTTTTTAGTCTTATTTTTCTTGTCTCATGTGGAAAAAAAAGGATAAAGACCCCTGGTTTTTCTGTAAGGATAATAATATCATCAGCTAAGAGATGCTATAAGATCCATGGAAGGAGATATTATCCTGTTTCTGGATTTATTCAAAGAGGAATAGCATCATGGTATGGAAAGGAGTTTCATGGAAAAAGGACGGCAAGTGGTGAGATATTTAACATGTATAAAAGGACAGCAGCTCACAGGACACTTCCTTTTGGGACATATGTGCTTGTAAGAAACCTGAGGAATAACAGGACAACAATAGTAAGGATAAATGACAGAGGACCATTTGTAAAAAACAGGATAATAGATCTTTCATACATGGCAGCAAAAGATATAGGGCTTATAGGTCCTGGAACAGCTCCTGTAGAGATTGTTGTTCTTGGAAGGGAAATAGGAAAGATAAGATCTCCTTCAGGAAAAAAGATATTGGTTGAGATAAAGGATATAGAAAGAGGAGGATATGGTGTTCAGGTTGCATCATTTAAAAACAAAAAGAATGCCTTAAAGCTTGCTGACAGATTGAGTGTCATATTTAAGAATGTTGAAGTCCAGGTAAATAAAGGACATAAACCTCCTGTTTATAGGGTTGTAATTTCAGGAATAGGTTCATTTCACAAAGCGAGAAAGATAAAGAAGAGGCTAAAAGAGATAGGTTTCAGGGATGTATTTATTATTGGACCTTAGGGATTCAGCTTTTTCTTCAGAACTCCTGAAATCTTAAATGTCACGACCCTTCTTGGTCTAAGCCAGATCTGCTCACCTGTCTTTGGATTCCTCCCTTTACGTTTTGCCTTATTCCTTACAACAAACTTCCCAAATCCACTTATGAGCACATTCTCCCCTTTTTCCAAAGTCCTCTTTATAATCTCTACAAGAGCTTCCACAACCTCCTTTGACTTAGATTTACTTAGACCTACCTGTTCATACACCCTGTTTACAATTGTCTCTTTTGTAACAGTCACTTTTTCAACCTCCTTTTTTACTTCTGAAATTTCTCCTTCAGTTTTTTACAGACTATCTCAGGGACAAGACCACTTACATCTCCACCAAAACTTGCAACTTCTTTTACAATACTTGAGCTTACATAAAGCCACTTATAGTCTGTCATAAGGAATATGGATTGGATAGAGCTGTTAAGTTTTCTGTTCATAAGTGCCATCTGAAATTCATATTCAAAGTCAGAAGTTGCTCTAAGTCCTCTTATTATTGCCTTTGCTCCTTTCTTTACTGCATAGTCTACAAGAAGTCCTTCAAATGTATCTACCTCTATGTTTTTTAGATCCTTTGTAGCTTCTTTTATCATGTAGATCCTTTCCTCTACACTGAAAAGAGGCTTTTTTCTTGGATTTATAAGTATAGCAACTATCAGTTTATCAAATATTTCAAGAGCTCTTCTTATGATACTAAGATGACCATTTGTTATAGGATCAAATGAACCAGGATATATTGCTACCTTTTCCTTCATTTTCTATGTAGCATTATCCATAGAACTGTATCACCATATGTGTTTCTTTTTTTTAATTCTATACAATTTACGAAACAAGGAAAAGACTCTCTTTTAGAAGATCTTGCAATAATAAGAGAGCTTTCTTTAAAAAGAGCCTTTTTCATGAGAAGCCTTTCCAAGGTCCTGCCAAAAAGCCCTCTTTCATAAGGAGGATCAATAAAGATGAGATCAAATCCTTCTCCTATTTTTCCTAAGTCTCCCTTTATTATATCCATCTTTATAACCTTTGCCTTGCTTTTGTATCCAGTAATCTCTAAATTTCTCTGAATAAGTCTTATAGCCTCCAAGGAATTGTCTACAAAACACGCAAAATCAGCTCCTCTGCTAAGTGCTTCTATTCCTAAGGAACCTGTTCCAGCAAAGAGATCAAGGACCTTTTTTCCAGACAGCCTGTGTCCAATAATGTTAAATATAGCCTGCCTTATGTGATCACTGCTTGGTCTTATTCTATCTCCCTTAGGTGATATGAGCCTGCAGCCTTTTTTAGCACCTCCTGTTATCCTCATAAGGATCTCTTTCTATTACTGCTATTCTTTTTGTAACTGCAAGATTATACAAAGTAAATACAGGACCTGACAATACATAGGCTGCGATAAATATAGGAATAAAAAGTCTTGGTTTATATGCTACAAGAACAAATACAAGGACAATTGTTACCAGGATATCAAAAGGTCTTTTATACTTAAACTCATCTCCTTTTAGGCTTACATACCTTATGTTACTTACCATAAGGAATGAAAGGACATAGACAGATATAAGTATAAAAGCTGGGTTCCAGCTTTTCTTTATTGCCTCTCCAAAAAGAAACATAGCCGAGATAAAGCTTGCTGCAGCAGGTATAGGAAGTCCTTTGAAATATGATACATCTCTTTCACTTTTTGCATATACATTAAACCTTGCAAGTCTGAGTGCTCCACATGCAAGATACATAAAACACGCAAGCCAGCCTAATCTTCCGAATGACTGCAAGGTCCATTTGAACAAGAAGATAACAGGAGCTACACCAAATGAGACAAGATCAGAAAGTGAATCATATTCTAATCCAAATTGACTTGTAGTATTAGTAAGTCTTGCTATTCTTCCATCAAGTATGTCAAATATACATGAGATAAGGATGGAAATGGCAGCCTTTTCAAATTCATTGTTTAAGGAAGATATAATTGAAAGGAAGCCAAAAAAAAGAGATACTGTCGTGAACATATTTGGAAGAACATATATTCCTCTTCTTTTTTTATTCTTTTTGTTAAATCTCTGCTTCATCCAAGATATCCTATTACGGTTATCCCTGCTTTTACCTTCTGTCCCAATCTTACATCAACCTTACATCTTTTATCCAAATATAGCTCAACTCTTGAACCAAAACATATAAGACCAAATTTCTGTCCTGCCCTTACCTTATCTCCTTCCTTTATCCAGCATATTATCCTTCTTGCAATCTTTCCTGCTATCTGAATCAGGGTTATGGAATAAGGAAACTCTTTCAGTTCTATTATAACCTTATTTTTCTCATTAAGATATGAAGCCTCCTTTTTATCTGCCCTAAGGAAGCATCCTGGTTCATAGATTATCCTTTTTACTGTTCCGTCTGCAGGGATCCTGTTTACATGAACATCAAATATGGACATAAATATAGAAATCTTTTTTTTGTCTCCTTTTTCTTCTATTTCTATTATCCTTCCATCAGCAGGAGAAAGGATCTCATTCTTTTTTGGTCTGTAATCTCTTTTTGGATCTCTGAAAAAGAATGCTGTAAATGATGTAAAAAAAACGGATAATGAGAAAAAGATGAGGCTTTTTATGTAAAGTGAAATCAGGACAAAGATACATCCTATAGCTATAAAAGGAATAGCTTCTTTTACAAAAGGAAGCCTTTTCTCTAACATCTGAATACTCCATAAGGATTATGTCTTATTTCTGGTGGTCTCATATAAACTGGTTCAAGCAAAAAAGGATCATCATAATCTCTGTTTTTAATCCTTGAAAGAGCAAGCATTCCAACTGAAGAAGCACTTATGTGCCAGAGATAAGAAGGAGCAAGAAGAGGATCTTTTAATGTATCTTTGAGGAACTTTGACTGCCTTAGATAATCGTTCCCTACGAATATGGTTTCTTCAGTAAATCTTTCAGCAAACTCCTCTTTCTTAAGACACATATTAGGACCTTTCTGTAAAAGTTTTCCTTCCTTCCATATAAACTGAGCAACAAAATATTCTCCTTTTCTTGAATCTATCATTGCTGTTATAGGGATCTTTGAAAATGGAATCTGATTTGCAAGTGCCTGAAGACTTGAAATTCCAACCACAGGGATATTCAAACACACAGAAAGAGCTTTTGCAACAGAGATTCCTATCTTTAAACCAGTAAAACTTCCTGGTCCTATAGCTACTGCTATGGAAGTTAGGTCTTCTGGTTTTATCCCTGCATTTTTCATCATAACTTCCAGAGCAGGTATAAGGAACTTTGATCCTGAAGCAAATGGAAGGACATATTCTGACTGAAGAATACCTTCAGTATCAAAAAGAGCCAAACTGAACTGCTGAGTCGTAGTATTTATGGCAAGTAACATGTCATTCTTTTGTAAGTATTCTCATTATGTCGTTATACATAACAATTGCCATAAGACATATCAGAATAGCAATACCTACTTTATGAACAGTTTCCTGGACTTTCTGATCAATAGGTCTTCTCATAAGTGCTTCTATTATAAGAAGAACAAGGATTCCTCCGTCTAATATAGGAATAGGAAGAAGATTTATGACTCCAAGGTTTATACTGAGCACAGCAGTAAAAGGAATGAGATATAGCCAGTTTTCCTGGGCTATTTTTCCTGTCATCTGACCTATAAGAATAGGTCCTCCTATTGTCTTAAGAGGAACTATTCTTTCTATAAGCTTTAGCAGTGTTAAACATGTAAGCTTTATTATCTTCCATGTTTTAAGGAGTGCTTCACTCAGTGCACTGAAAAATGAAAGTTTTATAAACTTTGTCTTTCCAGATGCAATTATACCTATCATCACTGTCTTTACTTCCTCTCCAAATATGTTCTTCGTTGTTCCCTCTTCAGGAATCAACCTTACCCTTATTATCCTGTCTTTCCTTTTTATTAAGACTTCCATAGGAACCTTCCCTTTTTTCTTTACTATCTCCCTTATATCCTCCCATCTTTTTACACAGATCCCGTCTATACTCAGGATCAAATCTCCTGGCTTTATACCTGCTTTAAAAGCAGGTGAACCTTTCTTTACCTTTCCTACCTCAGGAACAATTATCTTTTCTCCTGCTGTAAGATAAAATGTGAAAAATATAAGGAAGGCAAGGATAAGATTAAATAAAGGACCAGCTGATACGATAATAAACCTTTTAAAAACAGGCTGACTGCTAAATGCCCTTTCCTTTTCCCAAAAAGGAACAGGTTCATCTTCAGGACCTTCTCCAAGCATCTTTACATATCCACCAAATGGTATAGCAGAGATAAGATATTCTGTCTCTCCTATCCTTTTTCCAAAAAGTTTTGGTCCAAATCCTAAGGAGAATTTTATGACCTTTACTCTAAAGAGCTTTGCAAAGATAAAATGTCCAAGTTCGTGAAAGAGTATAAGGATTCCAAGGACTAAGCAGATAGGGATTATGTAATACAGAAAAAAGTTCATCTTAGACTCTTTATCAAATCAATAGCAATGTTTCTTGCCCATCTGTCTGCTTCAATGACACTGTCTATGTCATCTACAGGAGAAGCATTGTGAGAAGACATAACCTTTTCTATTATAACAGGAATATCCAGAAATTTTATCTGTCTGTTTAAAAACGCCTCAACAGCTATCTCATTTGCTGCATTCATAACAGCAGGCATTGTTCCTCCTATCCTTATTGCAGAATATGCAAGTTCAATACACCTGAATTTTTTTAGATCAGGTTTTTCAAATGAAAGGACTCCTATCTTTTCAAGATCAAGAGGAGGAAGATCGTTTTTTATGTGATGTGGATATGAAAGTGCATAAGAGATAGGAATAGTCATATCAGGTATTCCAAGCTGTGCTATTATTGCTCCATCCTTGTATTCTACCATAGAATGGATGATACTTTGAGGATGTATAAGGATGTCTATCTGATCTATTTCCAAATCAAATAGCCATTTTGCCTCAATAACCTCAAGTCCTTTGTTCATCATTGTTGCTGAATCTATAGTAATCTTTTTTCCCATGTTCCAGTTTGGATGCTTAAGTGCCTGTTCAGGTGTAACATTCTCCATCTCTTTTAGAGAAAGCTTCCTGAAAGGACCTCCTGATGCAGTAAGTATTATCCTGCGGAGATCTTCTCTTGGATGACCTTGAAGTGATTGAAGTATTGCAGAATGTTCACTGTCTATCGGAATTATACTTACTCCTCTTTTTTTTGCCTCTTTTACGACAATTGATCCTGCCATAACCATTGTTTCTTTATTTGCAAGTGCTATCTGCTTTCCTGCTTTGATTGCAAAGAATGTAGGGAGAAGTCCTGCTGCACCTGTTATAGAAGAGATTACAGTATCTGCAACATCCATCGTAGCAATCTTTATAAATCCCTCCTCTCCATAATATACCTCAACTTTTTCACCAATAGCCTCCTTAAGCTCTTCTGCATCTTCTTTTCTAAGGACTGCTACTGCCTTTGGACGAAATTCCTTTATCTGTTCAAAAAGAAGCTTTATGTTCCTTCCAGCAGTAAGTCCAACTACTTTATACCTTTCTGGATTCTTTCTTATTACCTTAAGTGAAGTAACTCCTATTGATCCTGTTGATCCCAGGATTGCTATCTTTTTCATCTCGTAAGGATATAACCATAAAGTATCGGAATAGAAAACAGAAAAGAATCTATTCTGTCAAGCATCCCTCCATGACCAGGAAGTATACTTCCTGAATCTTTTACATTATAGCTCCTCTTTATCATTGATTCTGCAAGATCACCTATCTGTCCCATTATAGACAAAACAGAGACCAAAATAAATGCTTCGGCATTTACCTTCATGAGCCTGAAAGCTCTTATAAAGAGAAGTCCACAGATAACAGAAAATACAAAACCACTTATTGCTCCTTCCCATGTTTTTTTTGGACTGAGCTTCTCGTTCAGTTTGTGTCTTCCAAGGTATCTTCCAAAATAAAAAGCAAATGTATCAGTTGTGAAGATCACACATAAAAGAAAGAATATCCAGGCTTTTCCACCAGGATAGCAGTATATCAGGACAAGCATCAAAAAAGGAACAGTTATGTAGACTATTCCAAATATGCATTTTGCTATGTCCTCTATAAGAGACCTTGAGGGAATGAGCCCTTTAATAATTGATAGAATAAAAGGAAGGCATATACAGCAAAAGACTGCAAAAGGAAAAAGGAAGAAGAGTTTTTCAAGTATAAGAAGTAATAAAAAAAAAGAAAGGAGATAAGCCAGGACCTGAAAAAATAAAGAAACTTTTGTGATCCTATAAAGTTCTCTTAATGAGATAAACTGAACAACTCCTGTAAGTATGTAGAATCCATAAGGAGGAGAATAGCCAATCAGGTATATGATAACAGGAAGGCTTAAAAGAGCTGTTATCCATCTTTTAACATGCATCAACTGCACCAAATCTTCTCTTTCTTTTAGAAAAATCCCTAAGTGCTTCCAGATATTCCTCTTTCGTAAAATCAGGCCAGAGTGTATCAGTAAAATAAAGCTCAGTATAAGCAATCTGCCAGAGGAGGAAATTGCTTATCCTTTTTTCCCCTCCTGTTCTTATAAGGAGATCTGGTTCAGGCATATTCAGATAAAGAAAAGAAGAAATCATGTCTTCTGATATATCTTCCTCTTTTATCTCTCCTTTCCTTATCTTTTCTGCTATCTTCCTTATGCTGTCTGTTATCTCCTGTCTTCCACCATAGCTTAAGGCAAGGACAAGATTCAGATCTTTGTTAGATTTTGTTTCTTCAATAGCATTAATTAGTCTTTTTTTTGCGTGTTCTGGAAGCTTCCAGATCCTCCCTATTGCAAGAAGTCTAATGCCATTTTTTTGAAGCTCTGTTAGCTCTTTTTCAAGATACTCTGAAAGGAGATTCATAAGTGTATCTATCTCTTCTTTTGGTCTTTTCCAGTTTTCTTCTGAGAAGCTATAAAGTGTAAGCCAGGGAATTCCAAGCTCTCTTGTCGTCCTTACTATTTCTCTTACTGTTTCCACTCCTTTAAAATGCCCCAGAAATCTACTAAGTCCTCTTTTCTTTGCCCATCTTCCATTTCCATCCATTATTATTGCAACATGCCTTGGAAGCTTTTTTGGAACTTCCTGCATAGAAGTTAAAATTCCATGATTTCTTTCTCTTTTTCTTTTACAAGCTCCTCTACTTTTTCTATAAATTCATCAGTAATCTTCTGGACCTCATTCAATGCCCTTCTGTAATCATCCTCAGATATCTCTTTCTCATTTTTCATTTCTTTAAAAATCTCATTTGCCTCTCTTCTGTGATTCCTTATAGAAATCTTTATTTCTTCTCCTATCTTTTTCACA